>Ga0209398_1000013_pt1 | contig 251483 bp, 242 predicted proteins | sample AshMeaBigSpring_FD_184125 | JGI IMG/M metagenome (GOLD analysis project Ga0209398, IMG submission 184125) | Groundwater microbial communities from Big Spring, Nevada to study Microbial Dark Matter (Phase II) - Ash Meadows Big Spring (SPAdes)... | ecosystem: Environmental > Aquatic > Deep...
TCGACTCCGAAAAGTTAGGATCAAAACTCAAGACAGCAGGCGCGCAGCCTTCGAAGCTGCGCGCCTGAATATGGTGCCCTTGGCGGGAATCGGACCCGCGACCTCTCCCTTACCAAGGGAGTGCTCTACCACTGAGCCACAAGGGCGAAATTTTCAACTGACCACCAGACAACTGGAGCGGGAGACGGGAATCGAACCCGCGTCATTAGCTTGGAAGGCTAAGGTTCTACCATTGAACTACTCCCGCATCGACCGCAGTTTCGCGAAAACCGCGGGAGCCAATGCATGGCAATCCTTTTCCAAACGCTCTGGTCGTCCGGCAAAGCCGGGTTCGCTGGTGGAGGAGGCTGGATTCGAACCAGCGTAGGCGTAAGCCAACAGATTTACAGTCTGCCCCCTTTAGCCACTCGGGCACCCCTCCGGGAAGCGAGCCTCAGATTATGCCACTTTTTTGAGGCACTTCACAAGTCTGATCGACTTTTTCACCAATCAATGGCTTTCAAGCCCTTTGCCTGCAGAAAACGGTTCGCCAGCAGGAAGTGCTCGCAACCCAAGAAAGGCTGGGGCGGTCGCAGCGCGGACAAGGGTGAAGGGTGGTTGGCCTGCAGCACCAGATGGCGCCCATCGGGCGCGGCACGCTCGATCAGACTGCGCTTGGCTTGCGCATGCCCGCCCCAGAGCATGAACACCGTGGGCTGCGAGCGCGCAGCGACCAAGCCCACCAAAGTATCGGTCAACGCTTCCCAGCCCCACCGGGCATGGCTGGCCGCCTGCCCTTCTTCGACGGTGAGCGTGGTGTTGAGCAGCAAAACACCCTGGCGAGCCCACCGCACCAAGGAACCATCCACAGGCAACGGCACGCCCAGACTGCGGTGCAATTCCTTGAACATGTTGCGCAAACTGGGGGGAATCTTGACTCCGGGCGCCACCGAAAACGCCAAGCCCTCGGCTTGGCCCGGCCCATGGTAGGGATCTTGCCCAAGGATGAGCACTCGCACATCATGGAGCGCCGTCAGCGTCAAGGCCCGAAAAGGCTCCGGGGGGTACACCACGGCACCAGCCGCCAATGCCGCCTGCAAGCGGGTCGACAAGGTCTGCCCTGAGGGGGAAGCGAGAAAATCCCGCACAGGCTCACCCCACCCGCCGGACAAAGCCGCCACATCGGGCGGCCACTGGCTTAGGCGCGCTGCCAAAGCTGACGTTGCAGCCCGGGATTGACCCGGCTCGTCCCAGTCAAACCCTTGCTGTGTCATCAGGCAAACAGCTGCGCCAGCGCCAATCCAGGCTCCTTGGCACGCATGAAGGCCTCGCCCACCAGGAAGGCATGCACATTCGCGTCACGCATGCGCTGCACATCTTCACGCGCCAGAATGCCGCTCTCGGTCACCAGCAGACGGTCCTTGGGCACATCGGGCAACATGTCCAGCGTGGTCTGCAGACTGACATCGAAGGTACGCAGGTTGCGGTTATTGATGCCCACCAGACGGGTCTTGAGCTTGAGCGCCCGCTCCAGTTCCGCGCGGTCATGCACCTCGACCAGTACCGCCATGTCCAGGCTGCGGGCCACAGCTTCCAGATCAGCCATCTGCGCATCGTCCAGGCAGGCGGCAATCAACAAGATGCAATCAGCTCCTACGACTCGCGCTTCATAGACTTGATAAGGATCCACCATGAAGTCCTTGCGCAAGACCGGCAAGTCACAACTGGCACGCGCTTGCTTGAGGTAGTCGTTGCAACCCTGAAAAAACTGCTGGTCCGTCAGCACCGAAAGGCAGGCCGCATTGACCTTGCCATCGCCTTCGGCGTAGCTTTGCGCGATGTCGGCCGGGATGAAGTCTTCGCGCAACACACCCTTGGACGGACTGGCTTTCTTGACCTCGGCAATCACTGCGGCCTGGCCTGCCGCAATCTTGGCGCGCAAAGCACCTTCGAAATCGCGCGTGAGCACGCGGCTTTCCGCGTCGGCGCGCATGGCTGCCAGGGATTTCTTTTTCAGGCCCGCAGCGATTTCTTCGCGTTTGACGGCCACGATCTTGTTGAGGATGTCACTCATCTTGTTTTTCCTGTTGCACCGGCGCGCCGGATTTGAGCACCTTCACAAACACCCGGTGCATGACGATGCCCGCCACCAGAAACAGCGCTGAAATGCCCAGCGCAATCCAGGTGCCTTCGTCTTGCCAGACGGCATTCATCTTCAAGCCGCCTGCGTGAAGGCCGCAAACTGGGCCAACTTGGCTTTGGCCGCACCGCTGGCCAAAGTTTCACGCGCACGCTCAATGCCTTCGGCAATGCTGCTGGCCACATTGGCGGCGTACAGCGCCGCGCCCGCATTGAGCACCACGATATCGCGTGGGGCGCCGGCCACATTGTCGAGCACGCCGCGCAGCATGGCCATGGATTGTTCGGGCGTTTCCACGCGCAAGGCGCGGTTGCTGGCCATGGTCATGCCAAAGTCTTCGGGATGGATTTCGTACTCACGAATTTCACCGTCCTTGAGCTCGCCCACCAGGGTCGATGCACCCAGGCTGATTTCATCCATGCCATCGCGGCCATAGACCACCACCGCATGCTCGGCACCCAGACGTTGCAAGGCACGCACCTGAATACCGACCAGATCAGGGTGAAACACGCCCATGAGGATGTTGGGGGCCCCTGCCGGGTTGGTCAGGGGCCCCAGGATGTTGAACATGGTACGCACGCCCAATTCCTTGCGCACCGGTGCCACGTTCTTCATGGCGGGGTGGTGGTTGGGCGCGAACATGAAACCAATACCCGTTTGCGCCACCGAAGCGGCAATCCGCTCAGGCGGCAGGTTGATGTTGACACCCAGCGCTTCGAGCACATCGGCGCTGCCGGACTTGCTGCTGACGCTGCGCCCGCCATGCTTGGCTGTTTTGGCACCAGCTGCCGCAGCCACGAACATGGCGCAAGTGGAAATATTGAAGGTGTGCGAGCCATCGCCGCCTGTACCCACAATGTCCACCAGGTGCTGGCGGTCTGCAATGTCCACCTTGGTCGAAAACTCGCGCATCACCTCGGCCGCCGCGGTGATCTCGCCAATCGTTTCTTTCTTGACGCGCAAGCCGGTCACGATGGCGGCCGTCATCACGGGCGACATCTCGCCACTCATGATCAGGCGCATGAGGTGCAGCATTTCGTCGTGGAAAATTTCGCGGTGGTCAATCACGCGTTGCAACGCTTCTTGTGGGGTGATCGTCATGTCGGCCTCCGGTGTTCAGCGCACAAGGAAATTTTTGAGCATGGCATGGCCGTGCTCGGTCAGGATGGATTCGGGGTGGAACTGCACACCCTCGATGTCGAGCTCGGTGTGACGCACGCCCATGATCTCGCCATCGTCGGTCCAGGCCGTGACCTTCAGGCAGGCCGGGCAGGACGCCCGCTCGATCGCCAGCGAGTGGTAACGGTTGACGGTGAATTGCGCAGGCAAGCCCGCGAACACACCTTCTTGTGTGGTGGTCATGACGCTGGTTTTGCCGTGCATCAGCTCTTGCGCCCGCACGATCTTGCCGCCAAAGGCGGCACCCACGCTTTGATGACCCAGACACACGCCCAAAATGGGCAGCTTGCCTGCAAAGTGCTGGATGGCCGCCACCGAAATACCCGCCTCGGCAGGCGAGCAAGGGCCGGGTGAAATCACCAGCCGGTCGGGCTGGCGCGCCGCAATGCCTTCGAGCGTGATTTCGTCATTGCGATAGACCTCGACGTCTGCCCCCAGCTCGCCAAAGTACTGCACGATGTTGTAGGTGAAGGAGTCGTAGTTGTCCACCATGAGGAGTTTGATGCGGCTCATTGCAGACCCTCCTCAACCATTTCGCTGGCACGTAACACGGCGCGCGCCTTGTGCTCTGTTTCTTTCCATTCCAGTTCGGGCACCGAGTCGGCCACCACACCGGCTGCGGCCTGCACATGCAGCATGCCGTCCTTGATGACGCCGGTGCGAATCGCAATCGCCACATCCATGTCGCCCGCGTAGCTGATGTAGCCGCAGGCACCCCCATAGACCCCGCGCTTGACGGGCTCGAGCTGGTCAATCAGCTCCATCGCATGCACCTTGGGCGCGCCGCTCAGGGTGCCTGCCGGGAAGGAGGCTTTGAGCACATCCATGCTGGTGAGCTCTGGTTTGAGCAGGCCCTCCACATTGCTGACGATGTGCATCACATGGCTGTAACGCTCCACCGCAAACGCCTCGGTGACCTTGACGCTGCCAATTTGCGCGATGCGGCCAATGTCGTTGCGCGCCAGGTCGATCAGCATCACATGCTCGGCACGCTCTTTAGGGTCAGCCAGCAACTCCTGCTCGGCTGCCTTGTCGGCCTCGGGCGTGGCGCCACGCGGACGGGTGCCCGCCAAGGGACGAATGGTGACTTTCTGGCCTGCTGGCGTATGCTCCTGGCGCACCAGGATTTCGGGGGATGACCCCACCACATGGGCATCGTCCAGGTGGTAGTAATACATGTAGGGGCTGGGGTTGAGCGTGCGCAGGGCGCGATACAGGCTCAGCGGGCTTTGCGCAAAGGGTTTGCTGATGCGCTGGCCCATCACGATCTGCATGAAGTCACCCGCGCGAATCAGGCCCTTGGCGCGCTCCACAGCGGCCATGAAATCCTCTTTCGCGTAGCCACGCTGCTCCTGCGTTTTGGGGCTGGGCAACATAGGCGGTACCTGTACAGGCACTCGCAAGCGGGCTTTGAGCTCGGCCAAGCGCGCTTGCGCACGTGCGTAGGCCTGGGGCTCGCTCGGGTCGGCGTACACAATCAGCGACAGCTTGCCGGTGAGGTTGTCGATGACGGCCAACTCTTCGCATTGCAGAAGGTGAATGTCGGGCATGCCAATGGTGTCTGGCGGGCAGCTGTGCGCCAACTTTTTTTCGATATGGCGAACCGTGTCGTACCCAAAGTAGCCCGCCAAGCCGCCGCAAAAACGTGGCATGCCAGGTTCCAGCGCCACCTTGAAGCGCTTTTGGTAGGCCTCAATAAAGTCCAGCGGGTTGCCGTGATGGGTCTCGATCACGGCGCCATCGCGCAGCACATCGGTTTTGGCCAGCTCGCCGAAACCACTGGCCTTGAGCGCTACGCGGGCGGGCAAACCGATGAAGCTGTAGCGCCCGAAACGCTCACCGCCCACCACGGATTCCAGCAGGAAGCTGTTGCGCCCCTGGTCTTGCACATGGGCCAGCTTCAGGTACAGGGACAAAGGGGTCTCGAGGTCGGCAAAGGCCTCTTGCATCAAGGGGATGCGGTTGTAGCCTTCAGTGGCCAGCTTTTGAAATTCAGACTCGGTGATCATGGACATCTGCCTTGGTCAACGCCTGACAGTACAGGCGGTTCATTCATCCGGTGCTCCAGAACATTGGAGCGCATGGGTGGCGCACAGCGCCAGAAAAGATCAATCAGGCTGGCTGACGCCAGGGCCAGGCTCCCCGGCCATATGCACAAATGCGGGCCGACAGGCTGACTGCTTGGGATGAAAGGGGCATGCACAACATGATGGCATCAAGTTTAGCGCAAAGCCAGGCAGGGTCCGATCTGGTCGAGCCGATCCAGCCAGGCCAGCGCTGGGGTTTGCCGAATGTCATGCCCATGGTTGTAGCCATAGGTCATGAGCACGAGCGGCAAGCCCGCTGCGTTCGCAGCCTGCGCATCATTGACCGAGTCACCCACCATCAAGGTATTCACAGGGTCGCTGCCCAGCGCTTCGCATGCCTTGAGCAAGGGCAAGGGATCGGGCTTTTTGCGCTCGAAACTGTCACCGCCAAAAACCACTGCAAAGGCATCCGCCAGGCCCAGCTTGTCCAGCAGGTCTTGCGCAAAGACTACGGGCTTGTTGGTGACACAGGCCATGCGCAGTCCTTGGTTGCGCAACAAGGCCAAGCCTTCGGTCACACCTGGATAGGCCTGTGCAAACTGGCCATTGATGTCACGGTAATGCTGCTGGTAGGCGGTCCATACGCGGGGGTAGTACGCATCCACCGTCAGCGCCGGACAGGCGCAGCCCACGCCCTTGACGGCCTCTTGCGAGAGCTGGTGTGCAAGCACGCTGCGGATCAGGTGCTCAGAGCCCTTGCCCACCGCTCGCTCAACCCACTCGGGCGCCAACGCGGGCCAACCCATCTCGGCCATGCAGCGATTGAGGGCGACCGTGAAATCGCCCAAGGTGTCGACCAGGGTGCCGTCCAGATCCAGCACCGCCGCCTGCGCACGCATGCTCACTTGAGGGCGGCGCGCATCTGGTCAATCACGCCCTTGTAATCAGGCTTGCCGAAAATGGCACTGCCCGCCACAAAGGTGTCTGCGCCAGCATCGGCCACGCGGCGAATGTTGTCGGCCTTGATGCCGCCGTCGACTTCCAGGCGGATGTCGCGCCCACTGCGTTCAATCCATTGGCGGGCTTGTTCCACTTTGCGCAGGGCCGAATCGATGAAGCTTTGCCCCCCAAAGCCTGGGTTGACGCTCATGATCAGGATCAAATCGATGTCGTCAATCGTCCACTCCAGCACATCAAGCGGCTCCGCCGGGTTGAACACCAGACCGGCTTGGACGCCTTTGCTTTTGATGGCTTGTACGCTGCGGTGCACATGCGCGCTGGCGTCAGGGTGAAAGCTGATCAGGTCAGCGCCCGCCTCGGCAAATGACGCGGCCAGGGCATCGACCGGCGAGATCATGAGGTGCACATCGATCGGCACAGCCTCGCCTGCGGGTGTTTTGGCATGTGGTTTGAGAGCCTGACACACCATGGGACCAAAGGTCAGGTTGGGCACGTAATGGTTGTCCATCACGTCAAAGTGGATCCAGTCTGCGCCGGCGGCAATCACGTTGCGCACTTCTTCGCCCAGGCGGGCGAAGTCGGCAGACAAGATAGAGGGGGCAATGCGGTAAGTGGTACTCATGTGCATATTGTCGCAGTTGCAGCGGTTAAGCTAGCGCCTATGGGTGAATTTGAGCTGATCGACCGCTACTTCAAACAAGCCGCCACACAAGGCCGCGCCGTGTTGGGCATTGGGGACGATTGCGCGTTGTGGCGCCCTACCCCGGGTCAAGATCTGGCTGTGTCGTGTGACATGCTGGTACAGGGGCGTCATTTCCTGCCAGACGCCGATCCGCGCCGCCTGGGTCACAAAGCCCTGGCCGTCAACCTCAGCGACCTGGCCGCCTGCGGCGCCACACCGCGCGCCTTTTTGCTGGCCATGGCTTTGCCTGCGGCCAACGAAACCTGGCTGGCTGCATTTTCTGCCGGCATGCTGGCGTTGGCACAAGCCCACGACTGCGAACTGATCGGCGGAGACACCACCTCTGGCCCCTTGAATCTGAGCATCACCGTCATGGGCGAAGTTCCCACGGGGCAGGCGCTGCTGCGCAGTACAGCCCAAGTGGGCGACGACATTTATGTCAGCGGCCATTTGGGCGATGCACGTCTGGCTCTGGAAGCGCGGCTTGGTCGCATTCAATTGCCCGCAGATGTTCTGGCATTTTGCGCTGAACGCCTGGACACGCCGACACCCCGTGTTGCACTCGGCTTCGCTTTGCGGGGCATTGCCCATGCCTGCGCCGACATCAGCGATGGCTTGCTCGGCGACCTGGGCCACATCCTCAAAGCCAGTCAGGTAGGAGCTGAGCTGGATATAGCGGTCATTCGCACGCTGTGTGCGAGCGCGCAGTCAATTGCCTTGCCCGCTGACGTACTCAACACCTGCACCTTGACGGGTGGTGACGACTACGAGCTGGTCTTCACCGCACCCGTACAAGCCCGCACTGCAGTTGCCCAAGCAGCACTTGACAGTCAAACGCGCGTCACATGCATTGGCACCATCACCGCTTCAGGTGTCGTCCTGCGCGACCGCGAGCAACTGCTGGATGCTGCGTCCTTTTCATCATTTGACCACTTTGCCTGACCATGGCCATACGTCCCACACCTGCATTTTTATGGCGTCACCCTGCCCACTGGCTGGCTTTGGGTTTTGGCTCCGGCCTCTCACCCAAAGCGCCCGGCACCGTGGGCACGCTGTGGGGCTGGCTGGCCTGGTGGCCCTTGTCACTGTGGTTGAACCCCATGCAGCAAGGTGTGCTGATCGCCCTTGCAACGGTTGTGGGCTGGTGGGCCTGCAAAGTGACCGCCGAGCATTTGCAAATGAGCGATCCCGGCGCGATCGTTTGGGATGAAATTGTGGCCATCTGGCTGGTGCTCTGGGCACTTGGCCCCTTGTCTTTAGGCATGCAGCTGCTCGCTTTTGCCTTGTTCCGGTTTTTTGATGCTGTCAAACCTGGCCCTGTGGCCTGGGCTGACCAACGCTTCAAAGGCGATGGATGGCGAGGCGCCTTTGGCATCATGGTCGATGATTTTGCGGCCGCGGCATGCACGCTGCTGTGTCTGGGTGCCGTGCTTTGGGCGTTCAAATGAATGGACTGCTGAACGCCTTGGCCGCCGCCCTGCAAACTCGGCAATGGACGCTTTGCACCGCTGAAAGCTGCACGGGCGGTTTGATTGCAGCCACCTGCACCGAGTTGAGCGGCTCAAGTGCCTGGTTCGATCGCGGCTTCGTGACTTATTCCAACGCCGCCAAAACGCAGATGCTGGGTGTACCCGCATCGCTGATTGCCCAGCACGGCGCGGTGAGCGAAGCCGTGGCGAAAGCCATGGCCGAAGGTGCCGTTCGGCAGTCTGGTTGCCAAGTTTCAGTGGCTGTGACGGGCATTGCCGGACCCACTGGCGGCAGCCCGGAAAAACCCGTCGGAACGGTGTGGATCGCCTGGCACGTTCATGGCCAGACCGAAACCGCCCATCATGTGTTCAGCGGAGACCGCCAACAAGTGCGCAACAGCACGGTGCATCACGCGGTGCAAGGCTTGCTGGACAGACTGCCCAAAACCCAACAAGAAGCCTGACGCAACACCCAGAAATGCAAAAAGCCCGCTGAAACAGCGGGCTTTTTTGATTGGTTGCGGGGGCCGGATTTGAACCAACGACCTTTGGGTTATGAGCCCAACGAGCTACCAGACTGCTCCACCCCGCGGTAAGACGTAAATTATACCTTATTCTGCAGCGGGCGCTTCAGAAACTTCAGGACGATCCACCAATTCCACCAAAGCCATGGGTGCGTTGTCGCCAACACGGAAGCCCATCTTCAGGATGCGGGTGTAGCCACCGGGGCGCTTGGCGAAGCGGGGGCCCAGATCAGCAAACAGTTTGGTGACGCTGTCGCGGCTGCGCAGGCGGTTGAAGGCCAGACGCTTGTTGGCCACAGAGTCTTCCTTGGCCAGGGTGATCATGGGTTCGATCACGCGGCGCAGTTCCTTGGCTTTGGGCACAGTGGTTTTGATGACTTCGTGCTCGATGAGCGAGTTCATCATGTTGCGCAGCATGGCGAGGCGGTGCTCGCTGGTGCGGTTGAGTTTGCGAAGGCCGTGACCGTGACGCATGGTGCTTTCCTTTCTTTATTAAACAGGCAGCCGTATCAGGTACTGCCCGTGCACACCCCGGAATGGTTCCGGGAACTTTGTATTATCGCTTATCCAGACCAGCTGGCGGCCAGGCTTCAAGCTTCATGCCCAAAGTCAGACCACGAGAAGCCAGGACTTCCTTGATTTCGTTGAGCGACTTGCGACCCAGGTTGGGGGTCTTGAGCAACTCGTTCTCGGTGCGCTGGATGAGGTCACCGATGTAGTAAATGTTTTCGGCCTTGAGGCAGTTGGCAGAGCGAACGGTGAGTTCGAGCTCGTCCACAGGACGCAGCAAGATCGGGTCAAAGTTGCCAGCACCGCCACGTTGAGCGGGTTGGTCGAAAGCAGACAGTTCGCCACCTTCGAGCTGTGCGAACACAGCCAGTTGTTCCACCAGGATCTTGGCCGAAGCGCGCACAGCGTCTTCAGCGGTGATGGCACCGTTGGTTTCGATCTCGAGCACCAGCTTGTCCAGGTCGGTACGCTGCTCCACACGAGCGCTTTCCACGGTGTAGCTCACACGCTTGACCGGAGAGAACGATGCGTCCAGAACGATGCGACCCAAGGATTTGGTCGGCTCATCGCCGTAGCGACGCATGGTACCGGGCACATAACCACGGCCTTTTTCGACCTTGATCTGCATGTCCAGCTTGCCGCCTTGCGACAGCGTAGCAATCACGTGCTCAGGGTTGATGATCTCGACGTCATGAGGCGTCTGGATGTCGGCGGCAGTGACCACGCCTTCGCCGTCTTTGCGCAGGCTCAAGGTGACTTCGTCGCGGTTGTGCAGCTTGAAGACCACGCCCTTGAGGTTCAACAGGATGTTGACCACATCTTCCTGAACGCCATCAATGGACGAGTACTCGTGCACCACACCAGCGATGGTGACTTCGGTTGCCGAATAGCCGACCATGGAGGACAGCAGCACGCGGCGCAGGGCGTTGCCCAGAGTATGGCCATAGCCACGCTCGAAAGGTTCGAGGGTCACTTTGGCGCGGTTGGCGGCCAGTTGTTCGACCTGGATGGCTTTGGGTTTCAGCAGATTGGTTTGCATTCAGACTTCCTCTCAATACCCCCGGCTCGTTACACCGGTAAGGCTGATGAAGCACCCGGACTGCAACATGCAGACCGGGAACGATTGAAACGACGAAATTAACGGGAATACAGTTCGACGATCAGCGATTCGTTGATGTCGGCACCGAATTCGTCGCGGTCAGGCACTTTCTTGAAGATGCCTTCAGCCTTGTCGGCATTGACTTCCACCCAGGCAGGCATGCCTACTTGAGCAGCCAGTTGCAGGGCTTCGACCACGCGGTTTTGCTTCTTGGACTTTTCGCGCACAGCCACCACATCGCCGGCCTTGACCAGGTAAGAGGGGATGTTCACGGATTGACCGTTCACGGTGATGGCTTTGTGGGACACCAGCTGACGCGCTTCAGCGCGTGTGGAGCCAAAGCCCATGCGGTAAACCACGTTGTCCAGACGGCACTCGAGCAGACTCAGCAGATTGGCGCCGGTGTTGCCACGGCGACGATCAGCTTCTGCAAAGTAGCGGCGGAATTGCTTTTCCAGCACGCCGTACATGCGCTTGACCTTCTGCTTTTCGCGCAGTTGCAGACCGAAGTCAGAAGTACGCTGGCCAGAGGTGCGGCCATGTTGGCCAGGCTTGGTGTCGAATTTGGCTTTGTCCGCAATGGAGCGGCGAGCGCTCTTGAGGAACAGATCGGTGCCTTCACGGCGAGAGAGTTTGGCCTTGGGGCCGATGTAACGTGCCACTTTGATTTTCCTTTATGACGACTTCCGCACCCTTGAAAATGCGGGAGCCAGGCCTTGCAAGCAGGGCCTGGCGGTGGGCTTGTTGAAAACTTAGATACGACGACGCTTTTGGGGGCGGCAGCCGTTGTGCGGAACCGGTGTCACGTCAGAGATAGACGTGATACGGATGCCCAAGGCGCCCAAAGCGCGCACAGACGACTCACGGCCAGGACCGGGGCCCTTGATCTCGACGTCCAGATTCTTGATGCCTTGTTCCATGGCAGCACGACCAGCGACTTCGGAAGCCACCTGAGCGGCAAAGGGAGTCGACTTGCGCGAACCCTTGAAACCCTGACCACCGGAAGAAGCCCAGGACAAAGCATTGCCTTGGCGGTCGGTGATGGTGATGATCGTGTTGTTGAACGAAGCGTGAACGTGTGCAATACCGTCAGCAATGTTCTTGCGGACTTTCTTGCGCACACGCTGCGCGGCGTTGGAAGGTGATTTAGCCATAGTTCTCTATTCCTTCTTATTTCTTCAGACCGGCTGCGCCCTTGCGCGGACCTTTGCGGGTACGGGCATTGGTGCGCGTACGCTGGCCACGCATCGGCAGACCACGGCGATGACGGAATCCACGATAGCAACCGATGTCCATCAAACGCTTGATGTTCATCGTGGTTTCGCGACGCAGGTCACCTTCAATGGTGAGCGTTGCGATCTGGTCGCGGATTTTTTCCAGATCAGCATCGGTCAGATCCTTGATCTTTTTGGAATAAGCGATGTCACAAGCTTCGCAAATTTTGCGTGCGCGGGTGCGACCAATACCAAAGATGGCGGTCAAGCCAATCTCAGCATGCTTGTGCGGCGGAATGTTGATGCCAGCGATACGTGCCATTTTCGTCCTCTATAACTCGTTGATCAGCCTTGACGCTGCTTGTGACGCGGATCCGTGCAGATCACGCGAACAACGCCTTTACGGCGAATGATCTTGCAGTTGCGGCAAATTTTCTTGACCGAAGCCGAAACTCTCATGGTTTTCTCCTAAAACTCTTTGCTTCTGGACCAGGCTTATTTGGCCCGGAACACAATTCGTGCCTTACTCAAATCGTAAGGCGTCAATTCCACAGTGACCTTGTCGCCAGGCAGGATGCGAATGTAGTGCATACGCATCTTGCCGGAGATATGGCCCAACACCACATGGCCGTTTTCCAGTTTCACACGGAAGGTGGCGTTGGGGAGGTTCTCCACAACTTCACCTTGCATCTGGATCACATCGTCCTTCGCCATCGTCGAACTCAACCGCCTAGTGTAGTTTTGAAATTCGCTTTCTTGAGAAGCGATTCATATTGTTGGGACATCAGATGGTTTTGCACCTGCGCCATGAAGTCCATCGTGACCACCACAATGATCAGCAAGGAGGTGCCGCCAAAATAGAACGGCACGTTGTACTTCAGGATCAGGAACTCGGGCAACAAGCATACAAACGTGATGTAAGCCGCACCCACCAAAGTCAGACGCAACAAGATCTTGTCGATGTAGCGTGCGGTCTGGTCACCCGGGCGAATGCCAGGAATGAAAGCACCGCTTTTCTTCAGGTTGTCTGCCGTTTCGCGGCTGTTGAACACCAGCGCGGTATAGAAAAAGCAGAAGAACACAATGGCTGCAGCGTAGAACATCACGTAAACCGGCTGACCGGGCGTGAGAGCAGAAGCCACCTTGAAGAAGCGCATCACGGGATTTTCCGTGTCGCCAGAGCTGAACCAGCCGATGATGGTTGCTGGCAGCAAGATGATCGACGATGCAAAGATCGGCGGAATCACACCTGCCATGTTGAGCTTGAGCGGCAAATGCGAAGACTGGCCACCGTAGACCTTGTTGCCCACCTGACGGCGTGCATAGTTGACCAGAATCTTGCGCTGACCGCGCTCGACAAAGACCACAAAATAGGTCACCAGCGCCACAATCGCGACCACCAGCAATGCCACCAGGGGGCCCATCGCACCAGTATTGACCAGTTCGAACAATCCACCCATGGCCTGCGGCAAACCTGCTGCAATACCGGCAAAGATCAGGATCGAGATACCGTTGCCCAAACCGCGCTCGGTGATTTGTTCACCCAGCCACATCAGGAACATGGTGCCCGCCGTCAAACTGACCACAGCCGTCATGCGAAAGCCAAAGCCGGGATTGATCACCAGACCAGCAGAAGCCTCCAGCGCAACAGCAATACCCAGCGACTGGAAAATCGCCAAGCCCAAGGCGCCAAAACGGGTGTACTGCGTGATCTTGCGACGGCCGGCTTCGCCTTCTTTCTTGAGTTGCTCAAAAGCGGGCAACACGTAGGTCAGCAATTGCATCACGATCGATGCAGAGATATAAGGCATGATGCCCAACGCGAACACGGTAAAGCGCGAAAGTGCACCACCCGAGAACATGTTGAACAGGCTCAAAATACCACCCTGCTTACCACTGAAGAGCTTGCGAAGCTCGTCCGGATCGATGCCTGGTACAGGAATGTGAGCACCTACGCGGTAAACCACCAGCGCGAGCAGCAAGAAGACCAGACGGCGACGCAGGTCTCCGTACTTGTCTGTCTTGGCGACTGTATTAGCGCTGGTGACCACGTTCTTGCTCTTTCTGTTGCGTCATCAGGCCAGGGAGCCACCAGCAGCTTCGATGGCTGCTTTGGCACCTGCAGTTGCACCAATGCCGGTCAGCTTGACTGCAGCAGTCAGCTCACCAGACTTGATGACCTTGACCACTTTGGCCAGCTCAGGCACGAGACCGGCTTGCTTGAGTGCCAGCAGATCGACTTCGCCCAGACCCAGCTTGGCCAGTTGGCCCAGGGTGATTTCGGCGTTGAACTTGAGCAGATGCGACTTGAAGCCACGCTTGGGCAGGCGACGCTGCAAAGGCATTTGACCGCCTTCGAAGCCCACTTTGTGGTAGCCACCCGAACGGGATTTTTGACCTTTGTGGCCACGACCAGCGGTCTTGCCCAGACCGGAGCCAATGCCACGGCCAACACGACGCGCGGCGTGCTTGGCGCCATCTGCGGGTTTGATGCTATTGAGTTCCATCAGTAGCCTCTCAGAGTACTTTGACCAGGTAGCTGATCTTGTTGATCATGCCGCGCACTGCAGGGGTATCCTCCAGGACGCTCTCGCTGTTGAGCTTGCGCAGACCCAGGCCACGCACGGTGGCGCGGTGGTCTTGCTTGCAGCCGATGGGGCTGCGAACCAGCTTGATTTTCACGGTAGGTTGGTTTGCCATGATCTCTCTCCGGGTCAGGCGAACAGCTGTTCCACCGACAGGCCACGCTTGGCAGCGATTTCCGACGGAGTGGTGCAGTTGTTGAGCGCATCAAATGTTGCGCGAACCATGTTGTAAGGGTTGGTCGAACCGTGGCTCTTGGCCACGATGTCGGTGATGCCCATCACTTCGAAGACAGCGCGCATCGGGCCGCCAGCAATAATGCCGGTACCTTTGGGAGCAGGCATCATCATGACGCGAGCAGCGCCGTGCTGACCCATCACCGTGTGGTTGATGGTGCCATTCTTCAGGGACACTTTGGTCATGTTGCGACGGGCTTCTTCCATCGCTTTTTGCACGGCCACAGGCACTTCTTTCGATTTGCCTTTGCCCATGCCGACGCGGCCGTCGCCATCACCCACCACGGTCAGTGCTGCGAAACCAAGGATACGGCCACCCTTGACCACCTTGGTGACGCGGTTGACCGCGATCATTTTTTCCCGCATGCCGTCCTCAGGACCGTCATTCTGGGGTTTTGCTTGAAACTTAGCCATTTGATATTCCGATCCGATTAGAACTGCAGGCCAGCTTCACGGGCGGCGTCGGCCAAAGCCTTGACGCGGCCGTGGTAGGCGAAGCCAGCACGGTCAAAAGCGACTTTTTCCACGCCTGCGGCCTTCGCCTTTTCAGCAATGCGCTTGCCGATGATCTGGGCAGCAGCAGTGTTGCCGCCTTTGCCAGAGCCACCGAGCTCTTTGCGCACGTCGGCTTCGGCAGTGGATGCACTGGCCAGCACCTTGGTGCCGCAACCAGAGATCACGCTGGCGTAGATATGCAGGTTGGTGCGGTTCACAGCCAGGCGTGCAACGCCTTGCTGTGCGATACGGATACGAGTCTGACGGGCACGACGCAGACGTTGCTCTTTTTTGGTCAACATGCTGCAGCTCCTTATTTCTTCTTGGTCTCTTTGATCGTGATCTTCTCGTCCGCATAGCGAATGCCCTTGCCTTTGTAAGGCTCAGGGGGACGAACAGCACGAATCTCAGCGGCAATCTGACCTACGCGCTGACGATCAGCGCCTTTGATCACGATCTCGGTCGGAGCGGGCGTGGCCACAGTGATGCCAGCAGGCATATCGATGTTCACGGGGTGCGAATAACCGACAGCGAGGTTCAGCTTGGCACCGGTGGCCTGGGCTTTGTAACCCACACCGATCAGGCTCAGCTTTTTCTCGAAACCCTTGCTCACACCAACGACCATGTTGTTCACCAGCTGACGCAGGGTGCCACTCATGGCGTTGGCTTCACGGGAATCGTTGACGGGAGCAAACGACAGCTTGCCGCCTTCGTTTTTAACAGCCACCAGCGCATTGACAGCGACAGCCAGCTGGCCGCCAGCGCCCTTGACACTGATTTGTTCTGCATTGATGGACACATCCACACCAGCGGGGATGGTCACAGGCATTTTTCCTACTCGGGACATTTCGTCTCTCCTGCCATTAAGCGACGTAGCACAGCACTTCGCCGCCGACACCGACTGCGCGCGCTTTGCGATCAGTCATCACGCCTTTCGGGGTGGTGACGATGGCCACGCCCAAGCCGTTCATGACCTGAGGAATGGCGTCGCGGCCTTTGTACACGCGCAGGCCAGGACGGCTCACACGCTCGATGCGCTCGATGACCGGACGGCCAGCGTAGTACTTCAGGGCGATTTCGAGTTGGGACTTGCCCTCTTCGGACTTGACTTGGAAGCCATCGATGTAGCCCTCATCCTTCAGCACCTGGGCGATGGCCACCTTCACTTTGGAAGAAGGCACCGACACGGTGGTCTTGGCGACCATCTGTGCGTTGCGGATACGGGTCAACAGATCGGCAATGGGATCACTCATGCTCATGTTGTATCTCTCCTGCCGATTACCAGCTGGCCTTGGTCACGCCCGGGATATTGCCTTCGAAGGCAAGCTCACGGATCTTGGCGCGGCCCAGACCGAATTGACGGAACGTGCCACGCGGACGACCGGTGATTTCACAACGGTTGCGCTGGCGGGTGGGGTTCGCATTGCGAGGAAGCTTTTGCAGTGCCAGACGGGCAGCTGCACGCTCTTCGTCGCTACGCTTGGCGTCGTTGGCGACAGCCTTCAGGTCAGCATGCTTTTGAGCAAATTTGGCGACCAGTTTTTCGCGCTTGAGCTCGCGTTGAATCAAAGCTACTTTAGCCACGTGACACCTCAGTTCTTGAAGGGGAAACGGAAAGCGGCGAGCAGTGCTTTGCACTCGTCGTCGGTCTTGGCCGTCGTGGTGATGCTGATGTTCAGGCCGCGCAGAGCGTCAACCTTGTCATACTCGATCTCGGGGAAAATGATCTGCTCTTTCACGCCGATGTTGTAGTTGCCACGACCGTCAAAAGCACGGCCAGAGATACCACGGAAGTCACGCACACGGGGCAGCGCCACAGTGATGAATCGGTCGAGGAATTCGTACATTTGGACGCCACGAAGGGTCACCATGCAACCGATGGCCTGGCCTTCGCGGATCTTGAAACCGGCGATGGCTTTCTTGGCCTTGGTGACCACAGGCCTCTGACCTGCAATCTTGGTCAGGTCAGCCACGGCGTTGTCCATGACCTTCTTGTCAGCGACAGCTTCGCTCACACCCATGTTCAGGGTGATTTTGGTAATGCGAGGCACTTCCATGGGCGACTTGTAACCAAACTTGGTTGTCAGCTCAGGAGCCACCTTGTCACGGTAGATTTGTTGGAAACGTGCCATGGTCATGCCACCTTGATTTCTTCGCCGCTGGACTTGTAAACGCGAACGCGCTTGCCATCAGCCAACTGCTTGATGCCCACGCGATCAGCCTTGCCCGTAGCGGCATTGAAAATGGCCACGTTGGACTGGTGAATCGGCATGGCCTTTTGAATGATGCCGCCTTCGGTACCCTTCATCGGGTTCGGCTTGGCATGCTTCTTGACGAGGTTGATACCATCAACCACGACATGCGAATCGTCAGCACGCAACGACACCTTGCCGCGCTTGCCTTTGTCGCGACCGGTGATCACGATGACTTCGTCGCCTTTGATAATCTTGTTCATGGCGCGTCCTCTTAGAGCACTTCCGGAGCCAGGGACACGATCTTCATGAACTTCTCGGTACGCAGTTCACGCGTGACCGGGCCGAAGATACGGGTGCCAATAGGCTCGAGTTTTGCATTGAGCAACACTGCTGCGTTGCCGTCGAATTTAACGAGGGAACCATCGTTACGGCGAATACCTTTAGCCGTACGAACCACCACTGCGCTGTACACCTCGCCTTTTTTGACGCGGCCACGCGGAGCAGCTTCCTTGATGCTCACCTTGATGATGTCGCCAACGCTTGCATAGCGACGCTTGGACCCGCCGAGCACCTTGATGCACAGCACGGACTTGGCGCCAGTATTGTCGGCAACCTCTAACCGAGATTCTGTCTGGATCATTTCAAATTTCCCAACTTGTATTCCTGCACCAATCAATGACCAGCTACAAGAATCAGTCTTGGACCCGCCATCCACACCACAAACCATTTGCAGCGCTTCAGATTGGGCAGAAAAACATCACCCCAAAAGGGGCGAAGCCCTCAATTATCACAAATCCACCCGTTCGCGTCAACAACTTTTTCAAGATTTTTTACAGGCGCAACATTTGAATACTTAAAAATTCAGTTTGACAACCTCTTCTCGCTCACAATGCGCCCATGGCGTTTTGCGCCACCCAGATCAAAGTGAAATCCACATGTCCAACACACCTTCCAGCACTCGTATCGCCTTCATTGGCGGCGGCAACATGGCCAGCGCCATCATGGGTGGCCTGATCCGTCAGGGCACACCCGCCTCACACATCACGGTTGTCGAGCCCTTTACCGATACCGCGGACAAGCTACGCACAGAAATGGGTGTCCATGTTCTGGCCCAGGCCGACAACAGCCTGTCGCAGGCACAGCTGGTGGTTTGGGCCGTGAAACCCCAGGTTTTCAAAGAAGCAGCCGCCCCGGTGGCCTCGCTGACGCGCCAGGCCCTGCACCTGTCAGTCGCTGCAGGCATCCGCACTGACAGCATCTGCAACTGGCTGGGCACGACGCAGCTGGTCCGCTCCATGCCCAATACACCGGCACTGGTTGGCCAGGGCATGACCGCCTTGTTTGCCTGCGCAGGCGTGAGCGCCGAACAGAAAAGTCTGGTCGAACAGGTCATTGCCACCACCGGCCAGTTCCTGTGGGTCACACAGGAACAACATCTGGACGCCGTCACCGCCCTGTCCGGCTCGGGCCCGGCTTATGTGTTTTTCTTCCTGGAAGCCATGACTGAAGCCGGCATGGGCATGGGCTTGACACAGCAGCAGGCTTATCAGTTGGCCGTGGCCACATTTGCGGGCGCGTCATCACTGGCAGCCGCATCCAGCGAAAGCCCCGAAGTGCTGCGCCAGCGCGTCACTTCCAAAGGCGGAACCACCTATGCGGCCATCACGTCCATGGAAAACGCCGGCATCAAACAAGCCTTTGTAGCGGCCATGCAAGCAGCCGAGCAACGTGCCCGCGAGCTGGGTGACGAGTTCGGCAAGGCCTGATCAAAAACCGTAGGCCAGCACCACGCCCGCAAACACCGTGGCGCCCAGCCAGTGGTTGAGGCGAAAGGCCTTGAAGCAACCTTCGCGGGTGCGCCCACGGATCAGGGTGTAATGCCAGGCCACCTGCGCCAAAGCCAGCGCCCAGGCCAGAAGCAGCCAGGGACTGCGCGGCACGTCGGTCAGCAGCCACCACCACGAGCCCAGGAACACCAGGTAAAACAGCATGATGGCTGGCACATCCCATTGCCCCAGGGTGATGGCTGAGGTTTTCATGCCGATGCGCAAATCATCGTCACGATCCACCATGGCGTACTCGGTGTCATAGGCCAGCACCCAAAACAGATTACCCAGGAGCAAGGCCCAGGCTTGCCAGGGCACATCGGCACGCACAGCGGCAAAAGCCATGGGAATACCGAAGCTGAAGGCCACACCCAGAACCGCCTGCGGCATCGATACATGTCGCTTGGCGTAGGGATAGATCACACTCACCGCCAAAGCAGCAAACGACCACGCCACGGTCACCGCGTTGGTCAAGAGCACCAGGCCAAACGCGCACAAGGCCAGCACAGCCCCCACCAACAAGGCCTCGCGGGTACCAATGCGTCCGCTGGTCACAGGCCGATTGGCGGTGCGCTTGACGTGGCGATCAAAGTCACGATCGGCTACATCATTGATGCAACAGCCTGCACTGCGCATCAAAATCGTGCCCAGCACAAACACCATCAACAGCAACCAGCCCGGAAAACCGCCTGCAGCCACCCACAGCGCCGTCAGCGATGGCCAGAGCAGCAGAAGCCAGCCCGCAGGCCGGTTCCAGCGAATCAGGTCAAGGTACACATGCAGTCGTTCGATCATGTTCAGGTTCAGGACAGTCGGGTCACACCTGGCAAATCGCAGGCATAGATGGCGTTGCGCAAAGCCGCAATCGCTTCGTAACGCGTAAAACTGCGGCGCCAGACCAGCACCACACGGCGCGTGGGCGGAGGGCCGCCATGCTCGTCTTTGACCGGCAGATAGCGCACGTGCGCCTCGTCAGCACGGGACTTACCGTCTGTTGCGCACAAGGCCGCTTGCGGCACCGACAAGCGCGGCACCAGCGTCACGCCCATGCCGGCAGCCACCATGTGCTTGATGGTCTCCAGCGATGAGCCTTCAAAGCTTTTGCGAATGCCTTCGGCCTGGCTGGAAAAACGCGCAAACTCCGGGCACACCTCCAGCACATGGTCCCTGAAGCAGTGCCCGTTGCCCAAAAGCAGCATCGTCTCGTCACGTAGCTGCTCGGAGGTCACTTCGGCTTGCTTGGCCAGAGGGTGCGTGGCTGGCACTGCAGCCAAAAAAGGCTCGTCGTACAAGGGGGCCAAAGCCAACCCGGTGTCAGGAAAGGGCTCGGCCAAAATGGCGCAATCGATCTCGCCTGTGCGCAGCATTTCAAGCAAACGCACGGTGAAGTTCTCCTGCAGCATCAGCGGCATTTGTGGCGTGTGGGTGATGATCTGGCGCACCAGCTCGGGCAGCAGGTAGGGACCAATCGTGTAGATCACGCCCAGCTTGAGGGCTCCGGCCAGCGGGTCCTTGCCACGCTTGGCAATTTCCTTGATTTGCGCTGCGCTCTCCAGCACGGTTTGCGCCTGACGCACGATTTCTTCGCCCAGCGCGGTCACGCTCACTTCACCCGAGCTGCGTTCAAACAATTTGACCTCCAGCTCGTCTTCCAGCTTCTTAATGGCCAGCGACAGCGTGGGTTGCGACACAAAACACGCTTCGGCCGCTTTGCCAAAGTGCTTTTCGCGGGCTACCGCCACAATGTATTTGAGTTCGGTCAGGGTCATGTCACGCCTTCAGATATTCCGATTTTGCCCCCATCCAGCGCTCCACATGCATTTGGGCCAGATCCGGAAATTCATCCAACATGTGCTCGGCCGCGCTGCGCGCCCACTCCAGCAAATGCACATCGGTCTGCAAATCGGCAAAGCGCAACAAAGGCGCACCCGACTGACGCGCCCCCAAAAATTCACCTGGGCCACGAATTTCCAGATCGCGCCGGGCAATCTCGAACCCGTCGTTGGTCTCCACCATGGCGCGCAAACGTTCGCGCGCGGTTTCGCTCAAGCGTCCCCCCTCAGGCGTGCCGTACAGCAGCACGCAGGCCGAGGCGGCTGCACCGCGCCCCACGCGGCCACGCAACTGGTGCAACTGGCTCAAACCAAAACGTTCGGCGTGCTCGATGACCATCAGCGAGGCATTGGGCACATCCACGCCCACCTCAATCACCGTGGTGCTGACCAAAACCCCCATCTGTCCGCTGGTAAATAGATCCATCACCGCCTTTTTTTCGGCCGTGGGCATGCGCGAATGCAGCAACCCCACCATCACGCCGGGCAAAGCCTCGCTCAGTTCGGCATGTGTCGCAGTAGCGTTGGTCAGGTCCAGCGCCTCACTCTCTTCGATCAAGGGGCAAACCCAGTACACCTGCCTGCCCTGCGTCAATTGCGCGGCAATGCGTTCGATCACATCGTCGCGCCGCGTGTCGGATATCACCCGCGTCACCACCGGTGTGCGCCCAGGTGGCAACTCGTCGATGATGGACACATCCAGATCGGCGTAATAGCTCATGGCCAGCGTGCGCGGAATGGGCGTGGCACTCATCATCAGCATGTGCGGCTCCATGCCTGCGGCCTGCATCTTGCTGCGCAAGGCCAGCCGCTGGGCCACACCAAAACGATGCTGCTCGTCAATCACGGCCAGCGCCAGCCGCGCGAACTGCACCTGCTCCTGAATCACCGCATGGGTGCCCACCACCAGCTGCGCCTGACCACTGGCAATGCGGTCGAGCATGAGCGTGCGCTCTTTCTTTTTCTGGCTGCCGGTGAGCCAGGCCACTTGCACGCCCAGAGGCTCCAACCAGGCCACCAACTTGCTGAAGTGTTGCGCGGCCAGAATTTCGGTGGGCGCCATCAAGGCGCATTGCCAGCCCGCATCAATAGCGCGCATGGCCGCCAGGGCCGCCACCACGGTTTTGCCCGCACCCACATCGCCTTGAAGCAAGCGGTGCATGGGCACGGTACGCTGCAAATCGGCATCAATCTCCAGGCCCACCCGCGCTTGCGCCCCCGTCAATCCAAACGGCAGCGCCTGCAGCAGTTGTGCATGCAGGACCCCTGAGCCAGATGCCAATGCAGGTGCACGCAACTGGTCACGCTCGCGCCGGGCCATTTGCTGCGACAGCTGTTGCGCCAACAACTCTTCGCACTTGAGCCGCGTCCAGGCCGGGTGCGTGCGGTCTTCCAGTTGCGCTAGCGACACATCCGGCGAAGGATGGTGCAAAAACTGCAAGGCCTGCCCCAGCCCCCACAGCGGCTCGCGCGTTGGCCAACCCAATGCGGCGGGCAAGGTGTCTACCCAATGCAAACGGCTCAAGGCTTGCGCCACCGCCTTGCGCAAATACGCTTGCGGCAAACCTGCGCTGGTCGGGTACACCGGCGTCATGGCCTGCGGCAATTGCCCCCCTGCCGCTTTGAAAGACGGGTGCATCATCGTCCAGCCCATCATTCCCGAACGCACTTCGCCACGCACACGCACACGCGAGCCAACTGCCAGCGCTTTTTGCTGGGACGGGTAAAAACTGAAAAACCGGAGCATGCACACCTCGTCGCCATCGCGGACCGTGACCAGCAACTGCCTGCGCGGTCGGTAGCTGACCTCACAGGAGGTCACCGTGGCTTCGATCTGCACGGTTTGTCCATCACGCGCCGACGCCAGGGGCACGATGCGGGTTTCGTCCTCATAGCGCAAGGGCAAATGCAGCGCCAGGTCTTCGTCGCGCACCAAGCCCAATTTCCGCAGGGCTTTTTGAGGCGCACTCAGCGCCTGCGAGCCTGACGGTTTTGGGGAAGCTGTGGCCTTTTCGGACATGCCGACATTGTGCATGGGCGCGCCCACTTCAGCGCGCTTGCGGCACAATCGCCCTCTGCACTCTTTCAATTCTTTCATTCGCACGGGTCTGTCCGGCCCTGAATCATGAACACAGCCTCCCTGCCCGCCTACACCCTCTCGGATTTCGACTTCGACCTGCCCGAGTCCCTGATCGCCCAACACCCCGCCAACGAACGCAGCGCCTCGCGCCTGCTCGACGGTAGCACCGCAGCACAGGTGGACCGTATTTTTCGTGACCTGCCTGGCTTGCTGAACCCTGGCGACTTGCTGGTCTTTAACGACACCAAGGTCATCAAGGCCCGTGTGTTTGGTGAAAAGGCTTCAGGCGGCAAGCTGGAGCTCCTGATTGAGCGGGTGCTGCCCGGCCACGAAATCGTGGCGCACATGAAGGTCAGCAAAAAGCCTTTGCCGGGCGCGCATATCCGTCTGGCGGTCGGCCAGGCCGATTGCGATGCGGTGCTGCTGGGCCGCTGGCCCGACGAACAAGGCGCCTTGTTCCACTTCAAGCTGGACCAGGACCCGTATGCGCTGATGGAACGCTGCGGCCACGTGCCGCTGCCGCCCTACATCACCCATACCGACACCGCCGAGGACGAGCGCCGCTACCAGACCGTGTTTGCCCGTGCGCCCGGCGCCGTGGCGGCGCCGACCGCAGCCTTGCACTTTGACGATACCTTGCTGCAAGCACTGGATGCCCGCGGTGTGGAGCGTACGCACGTGACCTTGCATGTAGGCGCAGGCACCTTCCAGCCGGTCAAGACCGAGCAGCTGACCGAACACGTGATGCACCGCGAATGGTACGAAGTGCCCGAGGCCACCCAGCAGGCCATTGCGCGCTGCCGCGAGCGAGGGGGGCGCGTGGTGGCCGTGGGCACGACCACGGTACGGTCACTGGAGTCGTGGGCGCGTAGCGGCGAATCCACAGGTGACACACAAATCTTCATCACACCGGGGTTTGCGTTTCAGGTGGTAGACCGCCTGGTCACCAACTTTCACCTGCCCAAAAGTACCCTCATGATGCTGGTCAGTGCATTTGCGGGTTACACCCACGTCCGCCAGCTCTACCAGCACGCAATTGCACAGGGCTACCGCTTCTTCAGCTACGGCGACGCCATGCTGCTCAGCCGTGCCCCCGCCGGCACGCCCTGAACCCTTTCAAGCCGCGTTGGCGCCTTGTTGCGTCTGCAAGGCCAGGCACAGGTCGGCCCAGGCCTTGGCCTTGTCAGCCGGGTTGCGCAGCAAATAAGCCGGGTGATATGTCACTACCACCGGCACGCCTTCGTACTGGTGCACCCGTCCACGCAGCTTGCCAATCGGTTCGGTGGTCTGCAACAGGGACTGCACTGCAAAGCGACCCATGGCCAAAATGATCCGGGGCTTGACCAGCTGCACCTGCCGCACGAGGTAGGGCGCGCAGGTGGACAGCTCCTGAGGTTCCGGGTTGCGGTTGCCGGGCGGACGGCACTTGAGGGTATTGGCAATGTACACACCCGCTTGCCCTGTGGCTTGCCGGTCCAGACCGATGGCGCGCAGCATGTTGTCCAGCAGCTTGCCCGCCTGCCCGACAAAAGGTTGGCCTTGCAGGTCTTCGTTTTCGCCCGGTGCTTCGCCAATTACCATCCACTGCGCCTGCACATCGCCGACGCCAAACACCGTGTTTTTGCGGCTTTGGCACAGACCACAGGCCTGGCACTGCTGCACGGCCTGCTCCAGCGCAGGCCAGTCCAAGCCCTGCACCTCGGGCAACGGCCCGGGGGCCATTGCCACTGGCTTCGCCGCAGGTGCCGGCGCTGGCGGTTGGGTGCGTACTGCTGCCGCCCGTACAGGTGTGGTGGGCGCTTGCACAGCTTGGACAGCCGGTGCGTCTTGCACGGCAGGCGAGGCCGCTTCCGACTCGGGGACGGAAGCTTGCGCCTGCGGCATGGGCCACCACACACGCACACCCATTTCCTCGAGCATGGCGCGCGCTCGTGCATCCAGTTCAAAGTGGGTGGGGTCGTTCATGTTCAATCCAGTTTCAGGCTCATGACCACAGCATGCTCACGGCGCGTGCGGTCCAGCGGATAGTAATCCTTGCGAACGTGTATGCGCACAAAACCCGCACGCTCGTAAATCTGCAAAGCCCGCGCATTGCTCTCGCGCACCTCCAGCCACAGCTGCTGTGCACCTTGCGTACCCGACCAGTCCAGCCAGTCCTGCAGCAAACGTTTGGCCAGACCCTTGCCCTGATGCTCCGGCGCCACCGTCACGTTGAGCAAATGCGTTTCCTGCACGCCCGGCATGGCCACCAGATAAGCGCGCAAATCTTCGTGCTCAAACCAAGCTACACAGTGGTAACCACTGGCCAGCGCATCCACAAAATGGCCCTGACTCCACGGGTGGCTGTACGCCGTTTGTTCGATGGCCAGCACCTGTGGCAAGTCCTGAGCCGTCAAAGGGCGCACGCCAGGCTCGCTCATGCAGCGGCTCCACTTTGCGCCGCCTTGGCTGCTTCACGCTCTGCCGTGGTTTGCGCCACTTTGTCGCGAATGTACAAAGGCATGGCCTGCTCGGCAGGCACAGCCTGACCAGCAGCCCACAGAGCTGGCGCCAGGCTCAGCATGGCTTGCGCCGTGGGCAAGGCCATATGGGTGCGCAGACCGGCCGGCATGCGCTCCGGATACACCTGCACTGCGTTGCCAGCCACCACCGCGTCTGAAGGCAGGTCATCAGGCAGCTGGGGGGCCACCTGCAAGGGCAACAGCTTGTGCCAGCCCACTTCAGGCGTCCAGCGGTACAGCGCCATATAGATTTCGTTCATGCGTGCATCCAGCAGCGCAAGCACCGTCAAGGGTGTCGTGCCATCTGTGCCTTGCAGATCCAGACGAGTTTGCTCCGCCACTGCCAGCAAGGTGTCCACCGGCAACACTGGCTTGTCCACCGCAAAGGCAAAACCTTGCGTGACCGCACAAGCCGTGCGCAACCCGGTAAACGAGCCTGGGCCGCGGCCAAAGACAAAACTATCGAGCTCCCGCAATTGCAGGCCTGCTTGGTCGAGCAATTGCATGCACCCCGGAATCAGCAAGGCCGACGACTGCGCGGCCCCCGGCAAGGTCTGGGTGTACAACTGCGCGCCACGGGCCACCGCCAGCGACACCACTTCGGTGCTGGTGTCCATGACCAACCAGTTCTTGTTCTTGGCCAAGGTCATGCTGTCACCTTTTGCAGTGCAGGCGCACGCGCCTGACGCACGCCAAACAAAATACCCGCCGTCACCAAGGCCAAGCCCAACAAGACTTGCCAGTGCATGGGTTCACCCAGAAACATCACCGCCCCCAAAGCCGACAGACCGGGCACCAGCGCGGTGATCATGGTCGAACGCACGGGGCCGTAGTACCGCACCATTTGCGTAAACGTGATGCCCGAAATCACCACCGATCCCCAACCCTGGAACATGGCCTGGAACAGCCACTCGCTGACCGGCGCCTGCGACAGGTGCGAGGGCACCAACCCGGTCACCACCGCCAGCAAATAACAAGGCACATAGACCACAAACGCAAAAGCAGTGATGGCCATGGTGGCCCGTACCGGGTCCAACGCCAGCCGGCGAACCGTCACGCTGTACGCACCCCAGCAACACGCGGCACTCATGAACAGTACATCGCCCTTCCAGACGTTGCCACCCTCAAAGGCCTTGAGCAAACTGGCACCGCCCACCAGCAAGTCGCCACCCACAATGCAGGCCAAGCCCAGCCAGCGGCCTCCGGGAATGCGCTCACCCAGCACAGCCCAGGCCAGCAAACTGGTCCACAAAGGCAGGCTGCCCGGCATCAGCACCGAGGCATGCACAGCAGGCGCAAAAAAGAAACCGGCGTAAGCCAGCATGGCATACAGCAAACCGCCTAAAGCGCCCGCCTGCATCGTCATGTTCAAAGGCAAAGGCGAGAGTCCCCCCAGGCTGCCTGTGGCAACGTGGCCTTTGCGATGCGTCATCCACCAGGCCCAGGGCAACAGCACCACACTGGCCCCGCAAATGCGCAGCAGCGCCAGATCCAGCGGCAGCAGGGTATGCGCCGCCGAGGCCCGGGCAATCACAATGAACGAGGTCCAGATGGCCACCGTGACTGCGGCAGCACCCAAACCCAGCAAACGAGGGGAAAATGGCATGCACCGATGATACGGGCTCGCCCGTGCACCGCTTGTCCTGTCCGTGTCCATGCCTCGACTTTTCTTCATGCGCCTGCGTTCTTTTCTTGCCTTTTTGCTCAGCATCAGCCTGGCCCTTCAGCTGGCTCCGGCTTTGGCCGCTAACAGGACGTCTGCTGGCACGTCCTTGCCGCCAAGCGTCAGCCAGGCCCTGCGGCAAGCAGGCATTCCCCACTCTGCTTTTGCGGTAGAAGTCATGCCCTTGGTCCCCCAAGGTTTGCCCACACCCGTCCTCTCGCGCCAAATCCATGCCCCCATGAACCCCGCCTCGGTCATGAAGCTGGTCACCACTTATGCTGGCCTGGACCTGCTGGGTCCCCAATTCACCTGGGACACGCGCATCTGGACCACTGGCGAATTGCGTGCAGGCACCTTGCACGGCGACCTGATCATTGAAGGCGCTGGCGATCCCAAGTGGGTGCGCGAACGCATCGAGGCCACTTTGACCGCCATACAAGCGCAAGGCATCAAACGCATCGATGGCGACATCGTGCTCGACCGCAGCGTGATGAACATCACGCCCCGCACCGAGGCCTTTGATGACGAGCCCCTGCGCCCCTACAACGTTGAACCCGATGGCCTGCTGGTCAATTTCAAGGCGCTGATCTTCAAGTTCACGCCTGACCCGGCAAACGGCGTGGCCCGGATTGAAACCGAGCCGCGCATGGATGGCGTCTCGCTACCGACCGAGGTACCGCTCAGCGCAAATGCCTGCCAGGACTGGCGCAGCCAGCTGCGCGCAGACTTTTCAAACCCCTCGCACATCCGGTTTGCGGGCCGTTACCCTGCTGCCTGCAGTACTCAGGAATGGCCCGTGGCCTACAGCGACCCCACACAGTACGCTCGCCGCGTGGTCCGGGGCATGTGGCTGGCTGCAGGCGGCCAACTCAACGGCGAGGTGCGCGACGGGCTGCGCCCGGCTGCTGCAAACCTGCTGTTGCACAGCCCGTCCTTGCCCCTGTCCGAACTGGTGGCCGATATCAACAAGTTCTCCAACAATGTGATGGCGCAGCAACTGTTCCTGACCTTGTCCGTTCAACCGGGTGTCGCCGGTTCGTTTGAACAGTCGCGCCAACGGGTGGTGCAGTGGTGGCGTACCCGTCTGCCCGCGCACACGGCACCCACATTGGACAATGGCTCGGGGCTTTCACGACGCGAGCGCATTGAAGTGCGCAGCCTCAGCGCCTTGTTGCAACTGGCTGCACAGGGCCCGCTTGCACAGCCTTTCCAGAACTCCCTGTCGATCGTTGGTGTGGATGGCACGGTCAAACACTGGATGGAGCGCCACCCCGACTCCCGACTGCAAGGCAAAGCTTGGCTCAAAACGGGCAGCTTGCGCGATGTCACTGCCGTGGCCGGATATGTGCAAAGTCAAAGCGGCCGGCGCTACAGCATTGTCGCGATCATCAACCACGATGAAGCCAAACGCGCCCGCCCTGCGCTGAGTGCCCTGCTGGAATGGGTGGGACAAGATGCACCGACACGGCCTCACGCCAAACGCTGATGATCAGGCTGCTGCGCGACGCAGGCGATCGGCCACGCCTTCCCACTCTGGGGTTTCAGGCGGTTGTTCGACCCAGATTTGCATGACGCCTCGCGCGTCCAGTGCGCGCAACACCGCGAACAAATCATGTGCAGCCTGCTCGGCCTGCGGTGCTTGCGCACGCCACAGCACCCCGGCGCTCAGATCTGCAGGAGCAGCTCGCGACCACACCCCCAGATTATTGGCGTGCACACCCAAGGTCTGCAGGCGTTGATGCAACTCATCGCCCGGCATCACCCGCACCTTGGCACGAGGTGCGTAATGCGACTCCAGCGTGCCCGAGGCTTTAGGCGCAGCCTGCGTCAGGGTCTGCGGGTCTTGCAAGGACGCCCCACAAGCGGCCTCGATCTGATCGCGAGTGATACGCCCGGGACGCAGCAGCACCGGCACCCCGCGCGTGCAATCCACGATGGTCGATTCAATGCCCACCTCGCACGCGCCACCATCGAGGATCAACAAAGCATCCCCAAACTCGGACTGCACATGCGCAGCCGTGGTCGGGCTCACACGCCCGAATTTGTTGGCACTGGGTGCAGACAGCCCCGCCAGGCCCGATGCCGAACAGGCCCGCAGCAAAGCTTGCGCCACCGGATGTGAAGGACAACGCAAACCAATGGAGTTTTGCCCGCCGGCCGAGGCTGTCGCCACACCCTCACGGCGCGGCAAGATCAAGGTCAACGGCCCCGGCCAGAAAGCGTCCATCAAACGCTGGGCAAACGCAGGCACCTCAGAAGCAAACACAGGCACCTGCTCAGCCCCGGCCACATGCACGATCAAGGGATGGTCTGCTGGCCGCCCCTTGGCTGCAAAAATGCCTGCGATGGCTTGCTCGTTGGTTGCATCTGCGGCCAGGCCATACACCGTTTCGGTGGGCAAGCCCAGCAAGCCGCCAGCGACCAGGGTTTGCACTGCCTGCGCGATCGATGCCGCATCCTGCCCGTTGAGGATCATGGTCAAAACGGTTCAATGGCCAGCACATCGCAGGCCTGCAGGGCCACAGCACGCGCCGCTTCAGGCGTGGCTGCGGTGATGTTGAGGTGCCCCATCTTGCGGCCCTTTCGGGCAGACAGCTTGCCATACAGGTGCAGATGCGTGCCGGGCAAAGCCAACACGCGGTCCCAGTCAGGGGACTGGCCTTCCAGGCCCCAAAGATCGCCGAGCACATTGAGCATGATGGCCGCCGAATGCTGCCGCGGTTGCGTGAGCGGCAGCCCCGTCAGGGTGCGCACTTGCAACTCAAACTGGGACTGGTCACAGGCGTTCAAGGTGTAGTGTCCGCTGTTGTGCGGACGCGGCGCCATTTCGTTGACCACCAGCTGCCCGCCTTCGAGCACAAAAAACTCCACGCACAGCACGCCCACATATTGCAGACCGTTGGCAATCGCGACAGCAGCGGCCACGGCCTGCTGCGCCAAGGCTGCAGGCACAGCCCCTTCGTACACCTCGGTCACAGCCAGAATACCTTCGCGATGCAGATTGCGCTGCACCGGGAAATGCACGCATTGCCCATCGCGTCCACGCGCCACAATGACCGAGCACTCGTCCTTGAGCGGCAGCATTTTTTCAAGCACACAAGGCACTTGTTTCAACTCGGTCCAGGCGGCCACCAGCTCGGCGCGTGTCTTCACACGCACCTGGCCTTTGCCGTCGTAGCCCAAGCGTGCTGTTTTCAAAATGCCCGGCAACAAATCGTCGGCCACAGCCGCCAGCTGCACCTCGGTTTCGATCACCGCATGCGGGGCCACCGGCACGCCGCACTTCACAAAATGCGCCTTCTCTGCGGCGCGGTCCTGCGCAATCGCCACAGCGTCGGCTGCAGGTGCGACAAAGCGGTGCGCGCCCAACGTCAGCAAGGCCGGTGCAGGGACGTTTTCAAATTCGGTGGTGATGGCGGTGCAACGCTGCATCAACTGGGCCAGGCCCTGCTCGTCCAGATAGTCGGTCTGGATGTGGTGGTGGCTCACCAGGCCCGCAGGACTGGCCGGATCGGGGTCGAGCACCGCCGTGTAGTAGCCCATGGCCTGCGCGGCATGCACAAACATGCGCCCCAGCTGGCCACCGCCCATCACCCCCAGCGTGGCGGGCTGGCCGTTGACGATGCTGCCAGGAAGGACAGCACTCATTTCGACTCCAAAGGTGGCAAGGTCATGGCCCGTGCGGCCGCGGTTTGCTCGGCGCGGAAGGCTTCGAGCTTGGCGCGCAAGACAGCGTCATGGTTGGCCAGCAGGGCCACGGCAAACAAGGCCGCATTGGCCGCACCCGCCTGACCAATGGCAAAGGTGGCCACCGGCACGCCCTTGGGCATCTGCACGATGCTGTGCAGCGAGTCCACACCCGACAGGGCCTTGGTCTGCACCGGCACACCCAGCACCGGCACCACGGTTTTGGCAGCGATCATGCCCGGCAGGTGGGCCGCGCCCCCCGCGCCCGCAATGATGGCCTGCAGGCCACGACCCGCGGCGGCCTCGGCGTAGGCGAACATATCGTCAGGCATGCGGTGCGCAGAAACCACGCGTGCCTCGTGAGGGATGCCAAACTGTTGGAGAATCTGGACTGCGTGTTGCATGGTCTCCCAGTCGGAACTGGAGCCCATGACCACGCCGATGAGCGCTTGAGTCATTGGGTGCTTTTCGTTGTCAAGCTTGAATTTTAAGGTTTCCACCCGCTACTGGGCGGAGATTCACACACAAGAGCGCCATGAACGTCACGATTGAAAACTTTGAAGCCGAGGTGGTTGCCGCCTCCATGTCCACCCCAGTGCTGGTGGATTTTTGGGCGCCCTGGTGCGGTCCCTGCAAGTCCCTGGGCCCGGTGCTCGAAAAACTGGAGGCCGATTACGGTGGCCGCTTCAAGCTTGCCAAGATCAATTCCGACGAGCAGCAGGAGCTGGCTGGCGCTTTTGGCATCCGCAGCATTCCCACCTGCGTACTCATGATGGGCGGCAAGCCGGTGAACGGCTTCATGGGCGCCCTGCCCGAGGGCCAGGTGCGCCAGTTCCTGGACAAACACGTGCCCAGCGAAGACGCCCTGCAAGCGCAAGTTGCCGCTGACGACGCACAAGAACACCTGGCCGCAGGCGACGCCCAAAGCGCCCGCACGGCACTTGAACAAGCCCTGGCCACTGACCCCGGCAACGACGATGCCCGCTTTGACCTGGTGCAACTGCTGATCAGCGAAGGCGAACTGGCTGAAGCCGCCGCCTTGCTGGCACCTGCGCTGGGCCGCATTCCTGCTTCGCAACGCTTTGAAGCCCTGCAACAATGGCTTCTGGCTCTGGAGTTTGTGACCACCGACCCGCGCGGTCAATGGACGCTGGACAAGTTTGACGACCTGATCGGCCAGAACAAACGCGACTTTGAAACCCGCCTGGCCAAGAGCCGTGTACTGATGGCCGCAGGCGAGTGGACCGCAGCCATGGATGAGCTGCTCGAAATCATCATGCGCGACAAAAAGTGGGCCGACGAAACTCCGCGCAAAACCGTGGTCGCCATTCTCGAATTGCTCAGTCCTCCGCCCGCCAAACCCGACCCCGCATTGGCTGGCAAAACCGCGGGGGGCATCGAGCTGACCAGCCAAAGCACTTCGGCGCAAGATCCTCAGGCGGCGTTGGTCTCCGGCTACCGTCGCAAATTGAGCATGGCGCTCAACTGAGCAGCGCTTAGTCCACCAGGCGCTGCAGAGCCTCGCGGTACTTGGCTGCCGTGTGTTCGATCACCTCTTTGGGCAGACGTGGCGCGGGCGGCGTCTTGTCCCAGGGCTTGCCCGCCACTTGCGCGGTCTCGAGCCAGTCGCGCAGGAACTGCTTGTCGAAGCTGGGCGGGTTGCTGCCTTCGGCGTAGCTATCGGCAGGCCAATAGCGCGAGGAGTCAGGTGTCAGCACCTCGTCCATCAGCACCAAAGTGCCGTCGGCGTCCAGACCAAACTCGAACTTGGTGTCGGCAATGATGATGCCTTTTTTCGCCGCGATCTCGCTCGCGGCCACGTACAAGCGGATGGAGATGTCGCGGATGCGGGTGGCCAAGTCGGCGCCAATCATCTCCACCGTACGCTCAAAGGTGATGTTTTCGTCGTGCTCACCCACCGCCGCTTTGGCTGCCGGGGTGTAGATCGGCTGGGGCAGCTTGCTCGCGTTCTTCAGCCCCTCGGGCAGCGGCACGCCACACACCGAACGACTGTCCTGGTACTCTTTCCAGCCACTACCAGCCAGATAGCCTCGCACCACAGCCTCCACCGGTATCGGCTTGAGGCGCTTGACCAGCATGGAGCGGCCTGTGACTTGCGGCACCTCATCGGCACTGACCACGCTCTCAGGCGCATCGCCGGTCAGGTGGATGGGGCAAATGTTCAGACCCTTGGGGCCCAGTTGGTCAAACCAGAACAGCGCCATCTGCGTGAGCAGCTCGCCCTTGCCGGGGATGGGTTCACCCATGATCACGTCAAACGCACTGATGCGGTCAGACGCCACCATCAGGATGCGGTCGTCACCTACGGCGTAGTTATCGCGCACCTTGCCGCGCGCCAACAAAGGCAAGGAAGTCAGAGCCGAGGTGTGAAGGGCAGAAGTCATAGCAATAAAGCAATCAATATAAAAGGCCCGCTGAACGTTCAACGGGCCCTCTATTGTAGAAGCGGCCTCCGGTCGCTCCTGTCAGGAAAAACTCAGTTCACCACCTGGGCCAATTCGCCGGCAGCATACTTGCCAGCCATCACGCTCAGGCTCATACCCTTGATCTTCGCACCCTGACCTTCGCAACCGAACTCCAGATAACGCTGTTTGCAAATCGCTTGGGCCGCGGCACGGGCAGGCTTGAGCCACTCACGGGCGTCGAATTTATCCGGATTCTCGACCAGGAATTTGCGACAAGCGGCCGTCATGGCCAGACGGATGTCGGTGTCGATGTTGATCTTGCGCACGCCGTACTTGATGGCTTCCTGGATTTCCTCGACAGGCACGCCATAGGTTTCCTTCATCTGCCCGCCATACTGGTTGATCAAGGCCAGCAGTTCCTGCGGCACACTTGACGAGCCGTGCATGACCAAGTGAGTGTTGGGAATGCGGGCGTGGATTTCCTTGACGCGCGAGATCGCCAGGATGTCGCCTGTGGGTTTGCGGCTGAACTTGTAGGCGCCGTGGCTGGTGCCTATGGCAATCGCCAGTGCGTCCAGTTGCGTGGCCTTGACGAACACAGCCGCTTCTTCGGGGTCGGTCAGCATCTGGCTGTGGTCGAGTTTGCCCACAGCGCCAATGCCATCTTCTTCACCCGCATCACCGGTTTCCAGATTGCCCAGGCAGCCCAACTCGCCTTCGACGGTGGCGCCAATTTTGTGGGCCATGTCGACCACGGTCTTGGTCACATTCACGTTGTAGTCAAAACTTGACGGCGTTTTGCCATCTTCCATCAGGGAGCCGTCCATCATGACCGAGCCAAAGCCAAGGTCGAGCGCGCCCTGGCAGATTTTGGGGCTGGTGCCATGGTCCTGGTGCATGACCAGCGGAATGTGGGGCCACTGCTCGGCGGCGGCCTGGATCAGGTGCTTGATGAACGGCTCACCGGCGTATTTGCGGGCGCCGGCGCTGGCCTGCAGGATCACCGGTGCGCCCACCTCATCAGCGGCCTGCATGACGGCCTGAACCTGCTCCAGATTGTTGACGTTGAAGGCTGGAATGCCGTAGCCATTGGCGGCTGCGTGGTCCAGCAGTTCGCGCATCGAGACGAGTGCCATGGTGAAGTTCCCCGGAAGTTGAAAATCTGTAAGGCCGGCAATGTAACCAGCTGGTAACTGTGATGAATTCTATCGAGATGCGGCTGACATCGGACTGAACCCGCTCATGCCCACTATGATGCAGCCCATGCAACACACCCCCACCTTGCGCACCTGCTGGACCTGGACACTGGCCCTGGGGCTGGCCATCGTCGCCTGGGATGCGAGCGGACTGGATCTGCCCATCGCCCAGTGGTTTGGCACCCCGGAGGGGTTCAGCCTGCGCGACAACTTCTGGCTCAGCGCGGTTTTGCATGAAGGTGCTCGCAAGGCAGGCTGGATGGTGCTGTTGGCACTTGCTGTGGTGCTGTGGCGTCCCGTCGGCCCGTTCGGAGGGCTGCATCGCCTGAGCCGAGGTGAGCGCTGGGGGTTGTGGCTGTCGATTGTGGCCGCCATTCTTGCCGTGTCGCTGATCAAAGGGATGAGCCACACCAGCTGCCCATGGGATCTGCAGGCCTTTGGTGGCACCCTGCCGCTGGTCTCGCACTGGGACTTTGGCCTGCGCGATGGTGGCGGAGGCCATTGCTTCCCGGCTGGCCATGCCTCTACAGGTTTTGCCTTTATGGCGGGTGGGTTCTGGTTGTGGCCCCATCAACGCAACGCCGCCCGGTACTGGTGGACCCTCAGCGGTCTGAGCGGACTGGTGCTGGGCCTGGTGCAACAGGTAAGGGGGGCGCACTTCACCAGCCACACCCTCTGGACAGCATGGATTTGCTGGAGCGTGGGCCTGTTGTGCTTCAGCCTGTATCAGCGCCTCAGCTCACGCGGCAAATCTTGAGCATGTTGGTGCCCCCCGGCGCACCCATGGGCTCGCCGCAGGTGATGGCGTAGACATCGCCGGTGCTGACGATGTTGCGCTTTTTCAGGTGCCCTTCGGCCTGCGTGAGCGCCGTGTCGCGGTCGGCGCTGGTGTCCATCAGCAACGGACGCACATTGCGGTAAAGCGCCATCTTGCGCTGGGAAGACACCTTGGTGGTCAGCGCGTATATCGGGATGTGCACGCGGTGGCGGCTCATCCACAACGCGGTCGAGCCCGACTCGGTCAATGCCACAATCGCTTTGGCAGCCATATGGTGAGCGGTGAACAGGGCACCCATGGCGATCGTCTGGTCGATACGATCAAAGGTCTGGCCCATGAAGTCGGCGTCGAGTTCGACATGCTCGGCGCTTTCAGCCGCTTCACAGATCTTGGCCATTTCCTGCACCGTCTCCAGCGGGAACTTGCCAGCTGCCGTTTCGGCGCTGAGCATGACAGCATCAGTGCCGTCCAGCACGGCGTTGGCCACATCACTCACCTCGGCGCGGGTGGGCACCGGGTTGGTGATCATGCTTTCCATCATCTGGGTGGCGGTGATCACCACCTTGTCATGCACCTTGGCCAGCTTGATCATGCGTTTTTGCAGGGCGGGCACGGCGGCATTGCCCACTTCAACAGCCAGGTCGCCCCGTGCCACCATGATGCCGTCGCTGGCCAGGAGAATTTCTTCCAGGCGCGGAATAGCCTCTGCGCGCTCGATCTTGGCGATCAGTCCGGGCCTGTGGCCGTATTCGGCGCCCGCTACGTTGCACAGCTGGCGCGCCATTTCCATGTCAGTGGCGTTTTTCGGAAAGCTCACCGCCACGTAGTCGGCCTTCAGGCCCATGGCGGTCTTGATGTCTTCCATGTCCTTGGCCGTCAGGGCGGGCGCAGTCAAACCACCGCCCTGCTTGTTGATCCCTTTGTTGTTGGACAACTCTCCGCCCAATTTGACGGTGGTATGCACCGCCTCGCCCTTGACAGCATCGACCGTCAGCACGATCAGACCATCGTTGAGCAACAGCACATCGCCAGCCTTCACATCGCGGGGCAACTCTTTGTAATCCAGGCCCACGCCGTTGATGTCACCGGGCTCGGTACGCGAAGCGTCGAGCACGAATTTGGCACCCGGCTCCAGCATGACCTTGCCCTCAGCAAACTTGCCCACGCGGATTTTGGGGCCCTGCAGGTCGGCCATGATGGCGACTTCGCGGCCAGCGCGCTGGCCAGCTTCACGCACCAGGTTGGCGCGATCAATGTGGTCCTGCGCCTTGCCGTGGCTGAAATTGAGGCGAACCACATTCACGCCTGCCCGAATCATGGCTTCGAGCATGTCCAGCGTGCTGGATGCCGGGCCCAGGGTGGCAACGATTTTGGTGGCGCGAAGCGACATGAACAGTCTCCTTGTAACTTGATTTCAATTTTCCCATCAATTGGGTTACATCCCCAGAACAATCTGCACAGCCCGTTCGATACTTCTTAAGTATCTGTTCAACCCTGCAGATTCGCCCGCGATTGATCCTTGTCAGTGCGAGGAAACCCTTAGCCGCATAAAATTGTGGCGTCGGCGAGTTTCTTGCCTCATTTACCTGTGTACACATGTCTGACCAACCGATTGCCATTGACCAGCCCATGCCCCACCGAAAGGTGATCCGTGAGTGGCTGATTCCACTGTCGCAACGCACCACGCTGCGCGCTTTTGTGTTGCTGGCGTTTGACTACGCCCTGTTCTTCGCCCTGATCACCGGCACCATCGCTTTGGACGCCATCTGGGCCAAGCTGCTGTGCGGCATGGCCGCTGGCTTCGTGATCGGACGCCTGTTCATCATCGGTCACGACGCCTGCCACCAGAGCCTGACGCCGCACCGCGAGCTCAACAAGGTACTTGGCCGCATCGCGTTTTTGCCTTCCATCACACCCTACAGTCTGTGGGACACCGGCCACAACGTGGTGCACCATGGCTACACCAATCTCAAGGGTGTGGACTTTGTGTGGGAACCTTTGACGGCTGACGAGTTTGCCGCCCTCTCACCCATGCAACGCCTGCTGCAACGCGCCTACCGTAGCGGATGGGCACCCGGCCTGTACTACATGATCGAGATCTGGTGGAAACGCGAGTTCTTCCCGAACAAGAAGCACATGCCGACCCGTCGCCCGATTTTCTTCAAGGACAGCATGCTGGTGTCCGTGTTTGGCGCCCTGTGGATTGCCGCCATCACTGCTGCCGCCATCGCCACCGAACAGTCCGTGGCCTTGAGTTTGCTGATGGGCGTCGCCATTCCCTTCTTCTTCTGGAACAGCATGATCGGCTTTGTGGTCTATGTGCACCACACTCACGTCAAGTCGTCCTGGCACGCCAACAAGGCCGCCTGGAGCGCTGCTGCACCTTTCGTGTCCACAACAGTGCACCTGACGTTCCCGTTCAACATCGGCGCACTGATGCACCACATCATGGAGCACACCGCTCACCACGTGGACATGAGCGTGCCCCTGTACCGCCTGAAAAAAGCCCAGGCCAAACTCGAAGAGATGCTGCCCGGTCGCATCATCATTCAGGAATTCTCCTGGAAGTGGTACTTTGACACCGCCAAGGCCTGCAAGCTGTATGACTTCGGCCGCGAGTGCTGGACCGACTTCAAAGGCAAAATGACCAGCCCCGTGCGCGGCAACCTGCCCCAGGTCAAAGCGGCTTAAGCGAAGACCGCCCCAGCCAACAAAAAGCCCCGCAGCGCAAGCTGTCGGGGCTTTTCTTGTTTAGCCTGCCGCGCGCTTGGCGAGAATCTCAAACGCGGGCAGCGTCTTGCCTTCGAGCACTTCCAGGAAGGCGCCGCCACCGGTGGAGATGTAACCCACCTGCTTGTCGATGCCGTACTTGGCAATCGCCGCCAGCGTGTCGCCACCGCCTGCAATGCTGAAGGCGCTGGACTCGGCAATCGCTTTGGCGATTTCCTGGGTGCCGTTGGCAAACTGATCAAACTCGAACACACCCACCGGGCCGTTCCAGACAATGGTGCCGGCCTGCTTGAGCTGCGCCGCCAGCTTGGCTGCTGTCTCGGGGCCAATGTCCAGGATCATGTCATCGTCTGCCACCTCGGTGGCTTTCTTGACGGTGGCTGCTGCCGTGGGGCTGAACTCTTTGGCGCAGACCACATCGGTGGGGATCGGCACCTCGGCGCCACGGGCTTTCATGGCCTCGATCACGGCTTTGGCCTCGCCCACCAGGTCGGCTTCGGCCAGGCTCTTGCCGATCTTCAGGCCCGCGGCCAGCATGAAGGTGTTGGCAATGCCGCCACCTACGATGAGCTGGTCCACGTTGTTGGCCAGGCTTTTGAGGATGGTCAGCTTGGTCGACACCTTGGAGCCCGCCACGATGGCGGCCAGGGGGCGTTTGGGGTTGGCCAGGGCTTTGGAAATCGCGTCAATCTCAGCGGCCAGCAGGGGGCCGGCGCAAGCAATGGGGGCGAACTGGGCAATGCCGTAGGTCGTGCCTTCGGCGCGGTGGGCGGTGCCAAAGGCATCGTGCACAAAGATGTCGCACAAGGCGGCCATCTTGCGGGCCAGCTCTTCGTTGTTCTTTTTCTCGCCCTTGTTGACGCGGCAGTTCTCCAGCATGACGATCTGACCTGGCGCAACCGCCACACCATCGACCCAGTTGGACACCAAAGGCACTTCGCGACCCAGCAGCTCGCCCATGCGCTTGGCCACGGGGGCCAGAGAGTCTTCGCTCTTGAACTCGCCTTCGGTGGGGCGGCCCAGGTGGCTGGTGACCATCACAGCAGCGCCAGCCTTCAATGCCATTTCAATGGCCGGCACACTGGCGCGGATGCGGGTGTCTTCGGTGATGTTGCCAGCATCGTCTTGCGGCACGTTCAGGTCAGCGCGGATGAACACGCGCTTGCCAGCAACTTGGCCTTGGGCGCACAGGTCGGAAAAACGGATCACTTTCATGGGGCTGCTTCCAGATCAAAATATCTTGCCCATTTTAAGAGTCCACCCTCACCCCGGACTGACGCCCTTCAGGTTCGTTCCCCGAACAATCGCAGCCGTGGGCAACTTACCAGCCCAGGCCTAAGTGCAGCGGCAGGTACACGCCCATACCGGCCACAATGGTCCACAAGACATTGCGTTTCCAGAAAAAAACCGCCCCGCCCGCAAAGGCCGCATACAGGCGCGCATCGAGCAGCGTGGTGATGACCTGGCCTTGGCTCATGAAGACCTCAGGCGCGATCACGGCCGACAAAGCTGCAATCGGTGCGTATTGCAGCCCTCGCTGGGCCCATCCCGGCAGATGCCAGGGTTTGCTGGACATGAAAAAGAAGCCTCGCGTGACCACCGTCACCACCGTCAGGCCCGCAATCACGAGCATGATCCAGACATCATGGCCCGTCATGCTGCAGCTCCTGTGCGAGGGTGCATTTTTTCAACCGTGAGCGCCAGAATCACCGCCACCGCAATCGCCACCACGATGTTGAGCTTCAACGGCAAGGCAAACGCCACTACAGCTGCCACCGCCGCGACCGCCGCAGCCATGATGCGCAAGTGCGAACTCGCCAGCGAACACTGAATGCCGATCAGACACAAAATGCCGGCAAAACCCAGCCCCCATTGCGTGGGGATGAAATTGGCAAGGGCAATGCCGATCAGACTGGCCGAAATCCAGCTCAGCCAGTTGCAGAAATAGTTGCCGGTGAACCAGGCCTCCTGCTCCAGCAACACCTCGGGTGTTTTACCCGGATGCGGGTATTGACGCACAAAGAGCACATAGGTGATGTCGCCAGTCAGGTAGGCGTGCCACATGCGCTGCACCAGTGGCAGGTGCATCAGGTAATCGCGCAAATGCAGACTGAACACCACAAAGCGCAGGTTGACGCAAAACGCCGTGGCCAGAATCACCCAGATGGGAGCCCCTGCAATGATCAAGGGTGTGGCAGCCAGCTGCGCGCTGCCGGCAAACACAAAAATGGTCATGGCCACGGCTTCAAAGACGCTCAGGCCGGACTTGACCATGGCCACGCCCGTCATCATGCCCCATGCAGCAATGCCCGGCGCCTGCGGCAGCAGCGCCCTCAAACCATCCATGAAAGCAGGATGCTGACGTAAACGCGCTTGCAAAAACATCATGCAGCCAGCCGTTGACCAACTTGCAGCGGACAACCCCGCAGGAAATCAGCTGCACTCAGGCGCTTGCCCCCGGGACGCTGCAACTGCGTCAGGCACAGCTGCCCTTGTCCACAGGCCACACGCACACCGCTGGCATCGGCTTGCACCACTGTGCCAGGCGCAGCGGCCTGGGCTAACGGCTCTGGCGTGACCGCCCAGAGCTTGAGCACTTCGGTCGCGCCGTTGTGAACCAAAGGCACCGTCATGCCGGGGAAGGGGTCAAAAGCACGGATACGACGCGCCAGCACCTCGGCGGGCAAAGCCCAGTCCAGCGCGGCCTCGGCTTTTTCGATCTTGTGCGCGTAAGTGATGCCTTCGGTCGGTTGGGGCGTAGGCACCAGCGCATCGGGCTGCGCCAGCGCCTGAACAATGCACTCACCGCCCATGGCGGCGAGCTGGTCGTGCAAGGTGGCAGTCGTTGCATCAGGTGCAATCGGCATGCTGCGCACCAGCAGCATATCGCCCGTGTCCAGCCCGGCGTCCATCTGCATGATGGTGATGCCGGTCTCTGCATCACCGGCTTCAATCGCGCGGTGAATCGGCGCCGCCCCGCGCCAGCGCGGCAGCAAGGAGGCGTGAATATTGAGGCAACCTCTGGGCGGCAAATCCAGCGTCCATTGCGGCAGGATCAGGCCATAAGCGGCCACCACCATGCACTCGGCATTCGCAGCCAGCAAGGCCTCGCGAGCCGCTGCGGCCTCCTCGGGGTATTTGCCGTCCAGGCGCAGACTGCGTGGTTGCTGCACGGGCACGCCATGCTCAAGCGCCCACTGCTTGACGGGCGAGGCCTGCAGCTTCATGCCACGCCCTGCCGGGCGATCGGGTTGGGTCAGCACCAACGCAATGTCGTGGCCTGCTGCGTGCAGCGCCACCATGGCCTCGCGAGCAAATTCGGGGGTTCCCGCAAAAACAATTTTCAAGCGCGCTCCTGCGTTCAGCGCTGATCGTCACGCAAGGACTTGGCCAGCTTGGTCTTGATGCGACCGAGCTTGAGCGGCGAGAGGTACTCCACAAACACCTTGCCCATGAGGTGATCCATTTCATGCTGGATGCAAATGGCCAGCAGGCCCTCGGCTTCGATGGTTTGTGGCTTGCCATCGCGGTCCAGCGCGCTGACTTTGACGGCCGTGGAGCGTTCCACACCATCGTAAATACCGGGCACGGAGAGGCAACCTTCGTCGCCCTTGACGCGCTCGTCGCTGGCCCACAGCAATTCGGGGTTGATCAGCACCAGCGGCTTGTCGCGCTCCTCGGAGGTATCGATGACCACGACACGCTCGTGCACATCAATCTGCGTCGCCGCCAGACCAATGCCATTGGCGTGATACATGGTCTCAAACATGTCGTCGAGCAAGGTTTGAATGCGCGCATCCACAGCCTGCACGGGCTTGGCCACCGTGTGCAGACGTGGGTCGGGGAAACGAAGAATGGGAAGCAGTGCCATGGTGCTTATTTTCGCAGACCTTGAAAACCTTGTTCGTCTGTCGTCTTGCCGCCGCGGTGGTTTTCACCCAGAATGGGCCCACAGAGTCCTCAAGGACCACGACAGGGAGAACACATGCTGACCGACCACGACGAATTGGGCGCCTGGCTGCGCCTGCTGCAAACACCGGGCATCGGACCGGAAACCGCACGCAAGCTGATGGCCGCCTTGGGACCACCGCAAGCCATCTGGCAATGCAGCCACAGCGACTGGGCCAGGGTGGTGAGCGCACGCATCGCACTGGCCATGGCGCAGGAGCCCGATGAACTTCAGCCCTTGCTGCGCAACACGGTGGCCTGGCTGGACGCCGATCCGGCTGGGCGCGCCATCGTCACCCTGGGCGACCCGGATTACCCTGCCGCTTTGCTGAACACCGATGATCCGCCCGCGCTGCTCTACGCGATGGGTCAGATCGATCAACTGCGCCAGCTGCAAGCCCGACAGGCACTGGCCATGGTCGGCAGCCGCAACCCCACGCCCCAGGGCAAGCTCAATGCACATGCTTTTGCACGCAACCTGTCTCAGGCGGGGCTGACCATTGTCTCGGGCCTGGCGCTGGGCATTGATGGCGCATCGCACGAAGGCGCTTTGGAGGGCGCAAGCTCAGGGCACATCGCCACCATCGCCGTGGTGGGCACCGGGCTGGACCGCGTTTATCCACGCAGCCACTTGCAACTGGCGCACCGCATTGCGCAGCAAGGCCTGATCCTGTCCGAATACCCGCTGGGCACGCAACCTCGTCCCGAAAACTTTCCGCGCCGCAACCGCATCATTTCGGGCTTGAGCCAAGGCACGCTGGTGGTGGAAGCCGCGCTTGAATCGGGCTCGCTCATCACCGCCAGGCAAGCGCTGGACCAAGGGCGCGAAGTATTTGCCATTCCAGGCTCCATCCACTCGCCGCAAAGCAAAGGCTGCCACGCGCTCATCCGTCAAGGCGCCAAACTGGTGGAGGCTGCGCAAGATATTCTCGAAGAACTGCACGCGCCCTTTCATACCCAGATGCCACTCACACTGGAGTCCGACACCGAACAGGAAAGCCCCCTGCTGTCGCACCTGGGCCATGACCCGGTCAATCTGGACACCCTGCAAGCACGCACAGGGCTGGACACGCCCCACCTTCAGGCCGAGCTGCTCGACCTTGAACTGGCCGGTCAGGTCGAACGCTTGCCAGGCGGACTCTTCCAGCGGTTGGTGCGGGCCTGAAAAAACAAAAGGCCCCAGCGGGGCCTTTTGCAATTGGAGTGAACCGGTCACACCACAGCGCCGTGGTTTTCGTCGGAAGGGTCACCTTCTTTTTTAACCGCCTTGACCAGGTCTTCGCGTTTGACGCCCAGCCACATGGCAATGGCCGCAGCCACGAACACCGATGAGTAGATGCCAAACAAAATGCCAATGGTCAGGGCCATGGCAAAGTAGTGCAGCGTTTCGCCCCCGAACAGGAGCATGGACAGCACCATGATCTGCGTGGAACCGTGGGTGATGATGGTGCGGCTGATGGTGGAAGTGATCGCGTTGTCGATGATGCCCACCGTGTCCATCTTGCGGTAGCGACGAAAGTTCTCGCGAATGCGGTCGAAAATCACCACCGATTCGTTGACCGAATACCCCAGCACCGCGAGCACCGCCGCCAGCACCGCCAGCGAAAACTCCCACTGGAAGAAGGCGAAGAAGCCCAGGATGATGATCACATCATGCAAGTTGGCAACGATGGCCGAGACCGCAAACTTCCACTCGAAGCGAATCGCCAGGTAAATGACAATGCCCACAACCACAAAGGCCAGCGCCTTGAGGCCGTCAGCTGCCAGTTCATCGCCCACCTGTGGACCCACAAACTCGGTACGACGCAAGGTCACATCGGGGTTTTGCGCTTTCAGTGCACTGAGCACCTGCTCGCTTTGCTGACCCGAAGTCACGCCTTTTTGAACTGGCAAGCGCAACAACACATCATTGGCCGTGCCAAAGTTTTGCACCTGCACATCGTTGTAGCCCAGGCCAGAGACCACATCGCGCACTTTGTTGACATCAGCCGGCTGGCTGTAGCTGACCTCCATCAGCGTGCCGCCGGTGAACTCCACCGACAGGTGCAGGCCACGGGTGAACAGGAAGAACACGGCCGCCAGAAACGTCACGAAAGAAACCACGTTGAAGATCAACGCGTGCTTCATGAACGGGATGTCTTTTTTGATCTTGAAGAATTCCATCTCGCAGCCTCCGCTTATTCGCTCTTGTCCACGGCCGTGCCGCCGGCTGGACGCCAGACGGTACCGATCGAGACGGTCTTGAGCTTTTTCTTGCCGCCGTACCAGAGGTTGACCAGGCCACGCGAGAAAAACACCGCAGAGAACATGCTGGTCAAAATACCCAGACAGTGCACCACCGCGAAGCCGCGCACCGGCCCGGAACCAAAAGCCAGCAGGGCCACGCCCGCAATCAGGGTGGTGATGTTGGAGTCAAAAATCGTCGCCCAAGCGCGGTCATAACCCGAATGGATGGCCGCTTGCGGGCTCACGCCGCTGCGCAGCTCCTCACGCACGCGCTCGTTGATCAGCACGTTGGAGTCAATCGCCATGCCCAGCGCCAGTGCCATGGCGGCCATGCCTGGCAGCGTCAGTGTGGCCTGCAGCATGGACAGCACTGCCACCAACAGCAGCAGGTTGACCGCCAGCGCCAGGCTGGAGAACAAGCCAAACATCATGTAGTACACGCACATGAAGGCCACGATCACCAGGAAACCCCAAGTCACGCTGTTAAAGCCCTTGGCAATGTTTTCAGCACCCAGGCTCGGGCCAATGGTGCGCTCTTCAATGATTTCCATTGGCGCAGCCAGCGAACCCGCACGCAGCAGCAGCGCCGTGTCGTTGGCTTCCGCCGTCGTCATGCGGCCGGAAATCTGCACACGACCGCCACCAATTTCGGTGCGGATCACAGGGGCCGTCACGACCTCGCCCTTGCCCTTTTCGAACAGGATGATGGCCATGCGCTTGCCCACGTTCTCGCGCGTCACATCGCGGAAGATGCGGGCACCCTTGGCGTCCAGCGTCAGGTTGACCACCGGCTCCTGCGTCTGGCTGTCAAAGCCGGGCTGCGCATCGGTCAGGTTGTCGCCGGTCAGGACCACCTGTTTTTTCACAATCAATGGCTGGGCGTTGCGCTCCATGTAGCGCTCGGAGCCAAAAGGCACCAGACCAGCGCCTTGCTCGGCAACCCGCGCCTCGGTGCTTTCATCGACCATGCGCACTTCCAGCGTGGCGGTACGGCCCAGAATGTCTTTGGCTTTGGCGGTGTCCTGCACGCCCGGCAGCTGCACCACGATGCGGTCCAGGCCCTGCTGCTGGATCACCGGTTCGGCCACGCCGAGCTCGTTGATCCGGTTGTGCAGCGTGGTGATGTTCTGCTTGAGCGCCTGCTCCTGAATCTTGCGGCCTGCTTCGGGCTTGATGGTCGCCACCATGCGCGTTTCACCGCCTTGGGCAGACTCGGTGGCCTGCAGCTCGGGGAAACGGTCCGTCAACAGGTTCTGGGTGGCCTGGAGTTGTTGCGCATCGCGCAATCGAATCTCGATCGACTGGCCATCACGGTTGATGCCGCCATGGCGAATGTCCTTTTCGCGCAGTGTGCTGCGCAGATCACCCGCCAGCGACTCAGCTCGCTTGGTCAAGGCAGCCTGCATGTCCACCTGCAGCATGAAGTGCACACCCCCGCGCAAGTCCAGACCCAGATACATTGGCGACGCATGCAGCGCCGACAACCACGCCGGCGAACGCGAGACCAGGTTCAGCGCCACGATATAGGGCGGGTCACTGGGATCAGGCACCAAGGCTGCCTGAATCGCATCCTTGGCCTTGAGCTGCTCGTCCGTATTGTCAAACCGTGCGCGGATGGAAGTACCTTCCAGCGACAGCTGCCGCGGCGCCAAACCAGCTGCCTGCAAGGCAGACTCCACTTTGCCCAGCGTGGACAAGTCCACCTTGAGCGTGGCCTTGGCCGTGGACACCTGCACCGCAGGCGCCTCTCCAAAAAAGTTGGGCAGCGTGTAAATGGCCCCCAAGAGCAACGCGATCACAATGATCGCGTACTTCCATACCGGGTAACGGTTCATAGCAAGATCGCGTGCAACAGGGTGAAAAAGTGGCCGTTAATTACTTGATGGTGCCTTTGGGCAGCACTTGCACCACAGCAGAGCGCTGCATCTGCACTTCAACGCCAGTGGCCAGTTCCACGCCAATGTAGGCCTCGCCCAGCTTGCTGACCTTGCCCAGCATGCCGCCAGCGGTAACGACCTCATCGCCCTTGGCCAGAGCTTCGATCATGGCCTTGTGCTCTTTTTGCTTTTTCATTTGCGGGCGGATCATGACGAAATACAGCACCACAAACATCAGCACCAAGGGCAGCATGCTCATGAGCGTGCCTTCGGTGGTACCAGCAGCAGCGGTCTGAGCGTAAGCGGAAGAAATAAACATGGGGTTCTCCTGAAAACCTGAGGTGTTGTTTTGAGCAGAGCAGCACACCAAGCGCTGCACTGCAAACCAACGTGCGATTGTATGCGGCGCTAAGATCGGCCCCATCAATCCCCTTGTGGAGCACGCCTTTGGGCTTTCCCTTACTTGCCATTTCGGCCCTCATGGGCTCGCTGGTGTCCCTGTCTTTGGGCACCTCGTTTGCCAAAAGTCTGTTTCCCATGGTGGGCGCGGCCGGCACCACCACGTTCCGCCTGGTGTTTGCCACTGCCATCCTCATGCTCTTGTGGCGCCCCTGGCGCCGCAGCTGGGAGCGCAGCGACTGGCCTGCCCTGGCCGCCTACGGCCTGACGCTGGGCACCATGAACCTGCTGTTCTATAACGCCATCAAGACCATTCCTTTCGGGCTGGCCATTGCCATCGAATTTTCCGGCCCCCTGGCCGTCGCCATCTGGAACTCCCGCCGCTGGCTCGACGGACTGTGGGTGTTGCTGGCCATCTCGGGGCTGGCCCTGCTGTTGCCGCTGCCTGGCCTGGACAGCAGCGCACTCGACCCGGCCGGCGTCGCCTTCGCCTTGGCCGCCGGTGCATGCTGGGCGCTTTACATCGTGTTTGGCCAACGTGTGTCCAAACGCTTTGGCGCCATGGCCACACCCATGGGCATGCTGTTTGCCGCCCTGACCGTGCTGCCTTTTGGCGTGGCCCAAGCGGGCAGCGCCTTGCTCGACACCAGCCTTCTGGCCGCAGGCTTGGGCGTGGCCATCTTGTCCAGCGCCATTCCCTACAGCTTGGAGATGTACGCCCTGCGCCACCTGCCCAAGCAAACCTTCAGCATCTTGCTGAGTCTGGAGCCCGCCACCGGAGCGGTTGCCGGCTGGCTGGTGCTGGGCGAACAGCTCAGCCCCCTGCAACTGCTGGCCATGGCTCTGGTGATGGTCGCTTCGATGGGCAGCGCGTGGAGCAACGCCCGCGGCCCGGTCGCCACCGACGCCCCTTAAGCACTACCCACCAAATCAAAAGCGCCTGGACCTTTCGGTCACGGGCGCCTTTGAAGTCTGCAAGATCAGGCCCCAGAAGGAGCCTTCTCAAACTCAGGCCTTGGCTTTGGCCTTGGAGATGGCGGACTTGACAGCAGCTTCGGCCTGGCCGGAAGCAGCCTTCAGGCTGGCTTCGGCGTTGTCAGCAGCTTGCTTGGCCACTTTTTTCATGGTTTCGGCAGCGTTCTGGCTGGCTTCCATGGCGTTTTTGATCATGGCCACAGCGGCTTCGGAACCGGCGGGAGCGTTTTTCAGGTTGTTTTCAACCAGAGCTTGCACAGCTTCCTGGCCTTCAACCAGCTTGGCTTCCACGGCCTTGGCCATTTCGGCGCCGGTGCCGGACACGATGTCATACACATGACGGCCATAGGACACCGACTTTTCGAAAGCGGGCTGCACCAGAGCGGCTTGAACGGCCAGCACTTCCTGGGGGTTCTTGGCGGTCAGCAGGCCTTGGGCGTTGCTGAAAGACTCGCCCACAGCTGCTTTGCCAGCGGCCAGGTTCAGCTCGACCAGACGCTCGAAACCGGCGAAAGCGGTTTGGGTCAGGCCAGCAGCGGCTTGCAGGTTGGCTTTGTTGGCAGCGGCGAATTGTTCGGCGTTGAAGTTCATGATGGGTTCCTTGAAGAAGTTTGTTGCAATGCAGCAATTGTTCCAGCCTCACCCACCCATGGCAAGGGTTTTCCCCCACTTTAGAGTCAACTCTCCAAAAACGGCCATGCCCATTCAAGGCCTTGCGGCCCCCCGTACGCACCCATTGACTACACTCGGGGCATGGAGTTTTTCAGTGTCTTTATTCTGGTGGTGCTGGCCATGCAGGCACTTAACCGCCGCGGCCAGCGCGAACGCACCGCGCGGCTGGCCGAACACCTGCGCCCCTACAGCATCGAGCAAAGCATGGAGCAGCTCACGCACGCTTACCTGCGTGCCCTGGACGAAAAAGACGCCGAGCGCCAGCACCAGATCTGGCAACTTCAGGCCCCCACCGAAACCCGTCTGGCCGAAGACTTTGTTTCCCTGGCCACCTCGTTCGCACGACTGGCACCCCCCCTGGCACGCACACCCAAAGTGTCCATACCTTATCTGGAAAAGCTCGTCCCCCAAGCCAGCTTTGACATGCGCCGCGCCCTGGCCATCCACGCCGAAGGCATTGGTGCCGCCGTGCGCAATACCAGCCTGGGCAAAAAAGACCGCGCCTTTCTGATCCTGGCCGAAATGCTGCTCATGCAGCACACCTGCCACTGGTTCTGTCGCGGCCGCGCCGTCGCTTCGGCCCGCATGCTGGCCCGACACCAGACCTCGTACGACAAAGCCCTGGCCAGCGTATCTGCCCGCACACGCAACGACTACCTCAAACTCATCAACGGCCCCGCGCTGGGCGCCTGACCTGAAGACACCCATGCCCATCCGCGACGCCCGCCCCGAAGACGCACAGGCCATTGCCGACATCTACAACGACGCTGTTGCGCACACCACCGCCATCTGGAACGAGGTCAAGGTCGACACCGCCAACCGCGTGCAATGGATGCAAACCCGCCAGAACATGGGCTACCCCGTGCTGGTCATTGAAGACGCCCAAGGCCAGGTGCAGGGCTACGCCAGCTTTGGCGACTGGCGCGCCTTTGACGGTTACCGCCACACCGTCGAGCACTCGGTGTATGTGCACCCCCATACCCGCGGCCAAGGCCTGGGCCTGAAGCTGATGCACGCCCTGATCGAACGCGCACGGGGCCTGAACAAACACGTCATGGTCGCCGCCATTGAGTCGGGCAACACCGGCTCCATCGCCCTGCACCACAAACTGGGCTTTGTGGTCACCGGGCAAATGCCCGAAGTGGGCACCAAATTTGGCCGCTGGCTGGACTTGACGTTCATGCAACTGCAACTGGACCAACGCCCCGCATAAACCCCCATGGGTATTCGTCAGCCTCTGTTCAGTCAAGCAAGCACATACTCAGGTGCTTATTGATTGACGAGGAACAACATGAAAAAAGCACTCACACTGGCGCTGGGTCTTCTGCTCAGCAGCTTCGCCTTTGGCCAGGCCGCCACCATCGCCGTTGGCACTCCACTGAACATTTTCGAGAACCAGAAAAACGTCATCATCAAAACTGCCAAAGGCACGGTCGAAATCAAACGCACCATGACCCCCTGCGGCAAAAACGGCGGCACCCTGCAGCCGCTGGTCCCCGTCCCCGGTGTGCACCCCATTGGCGAAATCGAAATCATTGCCGCTCTGGGCGACCGTGACGCGCTGGTGGTGGACATGCGCGACAGCAACGACCGCGTCAAAGGCACCATCCCCGGCTCCATCGGCATCCCGTACACCGAAGTGGCTGCCCGCATGAACGAACTGGGCTGCAGCAAAACCGCCAGCGGCTGGGACTGCGCAGGCGCCAAGAAGCTGTATGCCTTCTGCAACGGCCCCACCTGCCCGCAAAGCCCCATGGCCATTCGCGCCATCACACGCGACGGCTTTCCCGCCGACAAGATCTACTACTACCGCGGCGGAATGCTGGACTGGGACGCGCTGGGCCTGACTTCGGTCAAGGACGAGTTCTGATCTGAAACACGGTCAAACACGACGTCTTGACCTGCTTCAGTCAAAAAACCGGCACGGGAAACCGCGCCGGTTTTTTTTGCCCAATACAAGCCAGGCAAAGCCCTGGTTTCGCTGGGCTGCGGGTCTCCGTAAGCTGTGTTTTTCAGTCTATTGAGGCACAGATGACTTCTGACATCACTACCCCCCGCAAACACTTTGAATCTGGGCAACGCCCAGATAAACCCGGCATGTATTTAGCCCTGTTTCATGGCCGCAACGACAGAAAAGAGCAGATGCACGATTTTGGTTTCGCAGGGCCACTGCTGGGACCGCTTCAGTACTGCCACACCACCTATCTGTACGACATCAAAATCAAGTTTGAGGATGTCAAACACGCTCGCCTTTGCTGCGGCGCTGACGAGCAAGACGTGATCTTGGCTGTGGTGGACGACATGATCCACTTTGAAAACGCCTACTATGGCGACTGGTCGGTGTTCACGGTGGATGAAGACGAGTGTGAACGACCCAAAGACACTTTCCGCAACAAACCAAGAAACAACCGCATGTTTGGCCATCGCAGCTATGAAGACGGTTGATCTGTCAGCAGGGAGAGCAGCTTGAAACCCACAAGCAAATGGACACGCCGCGAAACACTGGCGGTATTGCATATTTATTTGCAACTGCCCTACGGCCAGCTGCACCGTAGCCAACGGCGCATCGTGCAACTGTCGCAATGGCTGGGCCGCACAGCCAATGCGGTGGCGCTCAAGATGGTGAACTTGGCCAGCTTGGACCCGCAGGTGCAAGCGAGCGGGCGGCGCGGCATGGGCAATGCGTCCAGCATCGACAAACAGATCTGGCAAGACATGCAGCAAGGCGCCGACGCCGTGATTCTGGAAGCCGATACCAGCTTTGCCGCTTATGCCCAGCAACAAGGTCTGACCGGCGCCGAAGACGTGGCCGACGAAGTGCCCGAAATTGCCGAAGGCAAAACCGTAACCGCCACGGTGCAAGTGCGCGTGAACCAAGCGCGCTTTCGGCGGGCGGTGCTGGCCAGCTACAACGCCACCTGCTGCATGAGCGGCTTGAGCATCCCCAAGCTGCTGGTGGCCAGCCACATCGTGCCGTGGAGCATGGACAGCAAAAACCGTCTGAACCCCAGCAACGGCCTGTGCCTGTCGGCCCTGCACGACCGCGCCTATGACCAAGGCCTGATCACGGTGCTGCCCGACTTCACCATCCGCGTGACCGAACACCTGCGCCGCCCTGAATTGGATGCGTTTGCACAAACCACCCTGGCCCAATGCCACGGCCAAGCCATCCGCCTGCCTGAGCGTTTTTGTCCGGCACCTGAGTTTTTGGAGACTCATGCGAAAAGGTTTGGTTTTTTGTAGAGGACAAGCTCCTCACCGGCAAGGGCGCGTCCGCTACGAGTCGCACCAGGGCAGCCGGCCCATGAGCGTGGTGTTTCGGTTGGCTGCGGGTTGACCTTCAGACGCAGAATTGGGCAGGTCTCATGGCCCTTCCCTGTTCGTCGCATACGCTTTGGATGATCAGATCGGCATGCTCATGCATGGTTTCCTTGAGTGGGCTGCCCAGCGGCACCAGGTACAGCTGAGCACCTTCACGCCGGGCAAACTTCATGGCAGGCACGAAGTCACTGTCTGCAGTAACCAATACAATAATTTCGGCAAATTTTTTGAGTGTGAGTGCGGCGATGTCCAGGCCAATGCGCATGTCGACGCCTTTTTGCTGGATGTTGGGCTGCAATTGATCTGCACGAACTTCAACCATAGGTTCTTTCTCTGGCAGGTGCGATTGGGCCAGTGACCAACCCCTGAATGCCAGTTCGCCCATGCGCAAGGCCACAAATGGTTGTCTTGCCAATGCCAGGTGCAGGCTCTTGTTGCGGCGCGCCGAATCCGAATTTCCAAAGTCAATTTGCTCGCCGTTGAGCGGTTTGCGGCGTCGCTCCATCAAGGGGGCTGCGTCATAAAAATAGACCCGGTGCAGTGTGTGTGCAACGAGTGCCTTGTGTTGGCACAGGGCTGAAAGAAAAACCGAGAAGTCTTCAGCAGCAAATGGAGTTTGTGGATTGCCCAGACGGCGTTTGATAAAGCCGCCGTCTACGAGCACAGCAAATGAGCCCATGTTGTCCCCCTGAAATGACAAAGAGCCCACAGGGCTCTTTGTCGGAATAGTTGGCGTGGGTTGGCGGGGCAAGGCCCTCTTGGATGTTAGCCAACCGTAGCCGGTTCTTATGCTTTTCAGGATATCACGGAGAGCCTCAAACGTCAATGTTCCCCGCCCTTAGCGCATTGGTTTCAATGAAGTCGCGGCGCGGCTCCACTTCGTCGCCCATGAGCATGGTGAAGACGCGGTCGGCTTCGATGGCGTCGTCGATCTGCACGCGCAGCAGGCGGCGCACGTTGGGGTCCATGGTGGTTTCCCACAGCTGCTCTGGGTTCATCTCGCCCAGACCCTTGTAGCGCTGGCGGGCGGTGGTGCGTTCGGCTTCGCCAATGAGCCACTGCATGGCCTGGCGGAAGTCGGCGACCTTTTCTTCCTTTTGCTTGTCGCCTTCGCCACGGGTGACTTTGGCGCCTTCGCCCAGCAAACCGCGGAAAGTGTCGGCCGCTTCGGCCAGCGCGGCATAGTCGGCGCCGTGCACAAAGTCCTGCGTGAGCACGCTGCTCTTGATGTTGCCGTGGTGGCGGCGGCTGATGCGCAGCAAAGGTTTGTCGGTGCGTGCATCGTGCTCAGCGGCCACTTCGGCGGGCACGCCGGTGGTGTTGAGCTCGCGCAGCTTGGCCTGCAGCGCGGGGGCGCAGGCAACGGCGTCTTCCAGCGTGTCCAGGTTGAGGGCCACGCCGTCGGCAATCGCGCGCAGGGCCTCGGCGTCCATGAAGTTGCCTAAACGCGCAATCACGCTTTCGGCCACCTGGTGCTTGCGCGCCAGGGTCTCAAGCGTTTCGCCAGACAGCACCTGGGCGTTGGTGCCGCCAGTGTGCACAGCGGCGTGGTTCATGGCTACGCGCAGCAGGTAGCCGTCCAGCGCGCCTGCGTCCTTCAGGTACAGCTCTTCCTTGCCGTTCTTGACTTTGTAAAGCGGTGGCTGGGCGATGTAGATGTGGCCGCGCTCGACCAGCTCGGGCATCTGGCGGTAGAAGAAGGTCAGCAGCAGCGTGCGGATGTGCGCGCCGTCCACGTCCGCGTCGGTCATGATGATGATGCGGTGGTAGCGCAGCTTGTCGGGGTTGAAGTCGTCGCTGTTGCTTTTGCCGCTGTCTTCGCCGGCCTTGCCGATGCCGGTGCCCAGGGCGGTGATGAGCGTGATGATTTCGTTGGACGAGAGCAGCTTTTCGTAGCGGGCTTTTTCGACGTTCAGGATCTTGCCGCGCAGGGGCAGGATGGCCTGGAATTTGCGGTCGCGGCCTTGCTTGGCCGAGCCACCGGCGGAGTCGCCCTCGACGATGTAGATCTCGCACATGGCGGGGTCTTTTTCCTGGCAGTCGGCCAGTTTGCCGGGCAGGCCCATGCCGTCGAGCACGCCTTTGCGGCGCGTCATCTCGCGGGCCTTGCGGGCGGCTTCGCGGGCACGTGCGGCTTCGACGATCTTGCCGCAGATGATCTTGGCATCGTTGGGGCGCTCTTCCAGAAAGTCGGTCAAGGCCTTGGCCACGATGTCTTCCACCGGCGCGCGCACTTCGCTGGACACCAGCTTGTCCTTGGTCTGGCTGCTGAACTTGGGCTCGGGCACCTTTACGCTCAGCACGCAGCACAGGCCTTCGCGCATGTCGTCACCGCTGACTTCGACCTTCTGCTTCTTGGCGATCTCGTTGACTTCGATGTACTTGCTGATGACACGCGTCATCGCGGCGCGCAGGCCGGTCAGGTGGGTGCCGCCGTCACGCTGCGGGATGTTGTTGGTGAAGCAGAGCACAGACTCGTTGAAGCCGTCGTTCCACTGCATGGCCACTTCCACACCGATGCTGGTGCCGGGAATGCCGCCGTAGCTGTCAGCCGGGCGCTCGCCCATGGCGTGGAAGGCGTTGGGATGCAGCACCTTTTTGTTGGCGTTGATGAACTGCACAAAGCCCATGACGCCGCCAGCGCCCGAGAAGTCGTCTTCCTTGCCGGTGCGCTCGTCGATCAGACGGATGCGCACGCCGTTGTTCAGGAAGGACAGCTCGCGCAGGCGCTTGGCCAGGATCTCGTAATGGAAATCGTTGTTCTGCTGGAAGATCTCGGTGTCGGGCAGGAAGTGCACTTCGGTGCCGCGCTTGTCGGTGGCGCCAGTGACCTTCATGGGCGAGACTTCGACGCCATCGACCTTTTCGATGATGCGGTTTTGCACAAAGCCTTTGGCGAACTCGATTTGGTGCACCTTGCCGTCGCGGCGCACGACCAGGCGCAGCCACTTGGACAGGGCGTTCACGCACGACACGCCCACGCCGTGCAGACCGCCCGAGACCTTGTAGCTGTTCTGGTTGAACTTGCCGCCCGCGTGCAGCTCGGTCAGCGCGATTTCGGCAGCCGAGCGCTTGGGCTCGTGCTTGTCGTCCATCTTGACGCCGGTCGGAATGCCGCGGCCGTTGTCGGTCACGGAGAGCGAGTTGTCGGTGTGGATGGTGACCACGATGTCGTCGCAGTGGCCAGCCAGTGCTTCGTCGATCGAGTTGTCCACGACTTCAAAGACCAGGTGGTGCAGACCGGTGCCATCGGACGTGTCGCCGATGTACATGCCGGGGCGCTTGCGCACGGCTTCCAGGCCCTCCAGGATCTGGATCGCGCCTTCGCCATAGCCTTCGGTCGCGCCGGCCTGATTGGTGTCAATCTTGGGTTGGGCGGTGGTGAAAGCGTCTTCGCTGGGCTTGTTTTCGTCGGTCATGGTCAAAATTCTCTATCGCTTGAATGGCCGAAACCCGCCAGAACTTGGCGGGTTTCGCGGGCGTTGCACAACGCAGGCATCAGATGCGCATCGGCATCACCACGTACTTGAACTTGTCGTCTTCAGGGATGGTGAAGAGTGCAGAGCTGTTGGAGTCCTGCAGGTCCAGACGAACCATGTCCTGCACCATGTTGGTCAGCACATCGATGATGTAGCTCACGTTGAAGCCGATCTCGATGCTGTCGCCGCTGTAGTCGATGTCGAGTTCGTCGACAGCCTCTTCCTGTTCGGCGTTGGTGGAGGCCACACGCAGGGTGCCGGGTTCCACACTCAGGCGCACGCCCTTGAACTTTTCGCTGGTCAGAATGGCGGTGCGGTGCAGACACTGCAGCAGCGCCTGGCGACCCAGCGTCAAGCTGTTGCGATGGCCTTTGGGAATCACGCGGTTGTAGTCGGGGAACTTGCCCTCGACCAGTTTGGTCACGAACTCCATGCCGTCAAAGCTGAACTTGGCCTGGTTGTTGGCAAACTGCATGTCGATGGCACCATCGTTCTCGGACAACAAGCGCTGCAGCTCCAGCACGGTCTTGCGCGGCAGGATCACTTCCTGTTTGCTGGGCACTTCTTCTTCGAGCGTGGCGCTGCTGAAGGCCAGACGATGGCCGTCCGTGGCGACCAGCGCCAGCTTTTTGCCCTCGGCCACAAACAAAATGCCGTTGAGGTAGTAACGAATGTCGTGCACCGCCATGGCAAACGAGACCTGGCTGAGCAAGGTCTTGAGCGTTTTTTGCGGGATACTGAACTTCGGGCCGAAGCTGGGCGCTTCCTGCACCAGCGGGAAGTCTTCCGCAGGCAAGGTCTGCAGTGTGAACTTGGACTTGCCACCCTTGAGGATGAGCTTGCTTTGCGAAGACTCCAGGCTCACCGTCTGGTCGGCAGGCATGGTGCGCAAAATGTCGATCAGCTTGCGGGCGCCCACGGTGGTGGTGAAGTCGCCGGGGTCGCCATCCATTTCGGTGGTGGTGCGGATCTGGATTTCCAGATCGCTGGTGGTCAGCTGCAGGGCATGGCCGGCTTTGCGGATCATCACGTTGGCCAGTACAGGCAGGGTGTGACGGCGCTCGACAATGCCTGCAACGGATTGCAGCACCGACAGCAATTTGTCTTGGGTGGCCTTCAGAACGATCATGTCTTCCTCTTCAATGGATGCAGGCTGATGTCAGCAAGCATTTTCGCCTGTTTTTGGGTCTTTTTTGGTCTTTTTCTCAACCTTTGAGCGTCTGCTCCAGCACGTGCAGCTGCTGGTTGAGCTCGGTCATCTGCTGGCGCTCAGCCCCAATCTTGCGTACCGCATGCAAAACCGTGGTGTGGTCGCGCCCGCCAAAGCTCTCGCCTATCTCGGGCAAGCTCTTTTGGGTGAGCTCTTTGGCCAGGTACATGGCAATCTGGCGCGGGCGGGCAATGCTGGCCGGACGCTTTTTGCTGTACATGTCCGCGACCTTGATCTTGTAGTAATCGGCCACGGTTTTCTGGATGTTTTCCACACTGATCTGACGGTTCTGGATGGACAGCAGGTCGCGCAGCGCCTCGCGCGCCAGCTGGATGGACACTTCTTTCTGGTTGAAGCGGGCATAGGCGAGGATCTTGCGCAAGGCGCCTTCGAGCTCGCGCACGTTCGAGCGCACGTTCTTGGCCACGAAAAACGCCACTTCTTCGGGCATTTCGCTGCCTTCGCTGATGGCCTTGTTGATCAAAATCGCCACCCGCATTTCCAGCTCGGGCGGCTCGATGGCCACCGTCAGACCCGAGTCGAAGCGCGACACCAGGCGCTCGTGGATGTCGGTCAGGCCCTTGGGGTAGGTGTCGCTGGTCATCACGATGTGCGACTTTTTGGCCAGCAAGGCCTCAAAAGCGTTGAAGAATTCTTCTTGAGTGCGATCCTTGTTGGCAAAGAACTGCACATCGTCAATCAAGAGCAGGTCCAGCGAGTGGTAGAACTGCTTGAACTCGTCAAAGGTCTTGCGCTGGTAGGCCTTAACCACATCCGAGACGAATTGTTCGGCATGAATGTACAAAACTTTGGCATCCGGCTTGTCCAGCAGCAGCTTGTTGCCAATGGCGTGCATCAAGTGCGTCTTGCCCAAACCCACGCCGCCGTAGATGAACAAGGGGTTGTACAGCTGCCCGGGCGCCGAGGCCACATGCATGGCCGCAGCACGCGCCATGCGGTTGGCCGAGCCCTCGACCAAGGTCTCAAAAGTCAAGGCCGTGTTCAGGCGGTGACGAAAAGCGGGCTCGTCGGGCTCAACACCCACCCGCTCTGCAGCAGCAACTTGAGTGGACGAAGAGCGTCTTTCAATTCCATGCTTGGCAGGCGCTTCACGAGGAGTAAGCGCTAACTCAATTTGAACCGGAACACCCTGTACTTCTTCCAGCACGGCCGCCACCCGGGCCAGATACTGGGCACGGATCCAGTCCATCTTGAAACGATTGGCCACAAAAATGGTGACGCTGGACAAATCGTCACTGACCTGCACATGCAATGGCTTGATCCAGGTGTTGAACTGTTGCTCGGGCATGTCACGGGACAGCATTTCCAGGGTGGCCGCCCACAGGGCCTGGCCGGCATCTGGCGCCAGCGTCTCTGAGAATTCAAGGGTCATGATGTTGTTGTTTTTGTGGACTTGTGTTTGTTATTTGCCGCTGCAGATGAAGGTTATCAAAAGCTTATCCACAGGCCGTTTTGGCAATCGGAGAGGGATCATAAACCAGTTTTGAAGACTTCGGGGCAGGGAAATTCCGAAGTTCACGACCAGCGGATTTGCTGCAGCACAAAAAGTTTGCGATAATCGACGGTTTCGCCAAGTGGGCGGGGTGCGTTGCGCGCCCTTGATCCCAAAGAAGGCAAAGGAAGAAGAATCATGAAACGCACTTATCAGCCCTCCAAAACCCGCCGCGCCCGCACCCATGGCTTTCTGGTCCGCATGAAGACCCGTGGTGGCCGCGCCGTCATCAACGCACGTCGCGCCAAGGGCCGCAAGCGTCTGGCTGTCTAAGGTCGATGGCTGCGCAGTCCTGTGCAGCCATGATCAGGGTCAGGCCTGCCCGTGCAGCGTTTAAAGACACGCCCACAATTTCAAGCCACCCTGGCCGGCGGTACGGTTTCGCGCACAGCGCACTTTGCCCTGCACCGTCTGGTCTGGGCAGCGCAGCCGCAGGTCGCCAGCGCACCAGCTCCCACATCAGGGTCTGCACCGGAGACGGCGCAGACCCTTTTTGGCTTTCCGCAACTGTGGATGGGTGCCATGGTTCCCAAACGCTGGGCGCGCCGCGCCGTCACCCGTAACGCCATCAAACGACAGATTTACAACGTGAGCACCTTGTTTGAACAACGCTTGCCGCCAGCCGCCCATGTGGTGCGTCTGCGTGCGGGCTTTGACCGCAAACAATTTGTCAGCGCCAGCTCGGACGCCCTCAAGCAGGCCGTTCGCAACGAGCTGATGGAGCTGTTCAGCCGCGCCTGCCCCAAGGAGGCCGCATGATGCGCCGCCTGTTGATGGCGCTGGTGCGCGGCTACCGTTTGCTGCTGAGCCCCAGTTTGGGTTCGGCTTGCCGCTTTGAGCCCACGTGTTCGCTGTATGCTCTGCAGGCGCTTGAAAAGCATGGCGCCGGCGTGGGCAGTTACCTGACAGCGCGTCGGCTGGTTCGTTGCCACCCATGGTGCGCAGGCGGTCCTGACCCGGTCCCCGAAAAAGTGTCCGGCCTTTTCACTGGTTTGTTTTCCCACACCTCGTCAAAGTAAGTAGTCGCATGAACGATATCCGTCGATCCATCCTGTGGGTGATTTTTGGCTTCTCCATGGTCCTGCTCTGGGACAAATGGCAAATACACAATGGCCAGCCCGCCACCTTCTTTGCGCAACCGGCGTCTGCAGCAGCAGCCAAGGCCGATGGCTCCTTGCCAACAGCCAGCGCTGCCCAGGGCAGCGCCCAGCTGCCAGGCGCTGCTGGCGCATCTGCTGCCAAACGTGAGCTGATTGAGGTGAGCACCGATTTGTTCAACGTACGCTTTGACACCGAAGGCGGCTCGATTGTGCAGACCTCGTTCACCAAGCTGCTCAACAACGACAAGAAGCCTCTGGTCCTGCTCGACGACAGCGCAGAGCGCCGCTACATGGCTCAAACCGGCCTGATTGGCGGAGACTTCCCCAACCACAAGAGCCCCATGCGCTTTAGCGGTGAGCGCCAGATGGCCGAAGGCCAGGACAGCCTGTCCGTGCGGTTCGAGTCTGATGCAGTAGGCGGCGTCAAGCTGGTCAAGACCTACACCTTCAAGCGCGGCAGCTACGCCATTGGCGTCAAGAACGAAGTCATCAATGCAGGCTCGGCTGCAGTGCAGCCGCAGCTGTACATGCAGCTCGTGCGCGATGGCAACAAGCCCGAAGGCGAGTCACAGTTCTACTCCACGTTCACCGGTCCGGCCGTCTACACCGAAGCCGCCAAGTACCAGAAAGTGGACTTTGAAGACATCGCCAAAGGCAATGCCGAAATCAACAAACAATCGGACAACGGCTATGTGGCCATGGTTCAGCACTACTTTGCTTCGGCCTGGTTGCTGGACCAGGGCGTGCAGCGCGAAAACTTTGTGCGCAAAGTGGGCGACAACCTTTTTGCCGTGGGCATGATCACGCCCCTGGGTGAAGTCGCCGCCGGCCAGAGCAAAGCCATTGAAAACCGTTTGTTCATCGGCCCTCAGCAGGAAAAAATGCTGGAAGCCCTGACCCCCGGCCTGGACTTGCTCAAGGACTACGGCTGGCTGGCCATGCTGGCCAAACCGCTGTATTGGTTGCTGGACAAGCTGCATAGCTTCATCCTGAACTGGGGCTGGTCCATCATGGCGCTGGTGCTGACCATCAAGCTGGCGTTTTACTGGCTCAATGCCAAGGCTTACGCCAGCATGGCCAAGATGAAGGCCATCAATCCCAAGGTGGCTGAAATGCGCGAACGCCTGAAAGGCGACCCGCAAAAAATGCAGCAGGAAATGCTCCGCATCTATCGCGAGGAAAAAGTTAACCCCATGGGTGGCTGCTTCCCGATGCTGATCCAGATTCCGGTGTTCATTGCGCTGTACTGGGTGCTGCTGTCCAGCGTGGAAATGCGTCATGCACCGTGGGTGGGCTGGATCACCGACCTGTCGGCACCAGACCCCTACTACATCCTGCCCATTGTCATGACCTTGACCACCGTGCTGCAAACGGCGCTCAACCCGATTCCGCCCGACCCGATGCAAGCCAAGATGATGTGGATCATGCCGCTGGCCTTCAGCGTGATGTTCTTCTTCTTCCCGGCCGGTCTGGTGCTGTACTGGATCACCAACAACGTGTTGACCATTGCACAGCAGTGGATGATCAACACCCGCCTGGGTGTGCCACCCGAGTTCAACTTGCCCAAGTTCAAGTAAGCCCGACACTTTGACTCCACAGGCCGCTCAAGCGGCCTGTTTCACATCCAACATCATGCTCGCCCGACATCAGGACCCCATCGTTGCTGTTGCCACCGCCCCGGGGCGCGGTGCGGTGGGCATTGTGCGCGTGTCAGGCAAGCAGTTGCAGCCCTTGGTCAAAGCGCTGTTTGCGCGCGAGCTCAAAGCCCGCGAAGCCACCTATCTTGCGTTCCCTGACGCAGACGGCAGCCCCATCGACCACGGCCTGGCGCTGTACTTTGCGGCCCCGCACTCTTTCACGGGCGAAGATGTGCTGGAGCTGCAGGCCCACGGCGGGCCCGTGGTGCTGCAGTTGCTGGTGGCGCGGTGTCTTGAGCTGGCCAAAACCTGCCTGCCGGGTTTGCGCGTTGCAGAGCCCGGCGAATTTTCAGAACGCGCTTTTCTGAACGACAAGATCGATCTCGCGCAGGCCGAAGCGATTGCCGACCTGATCGACGCCAGCACCGAAGCTGCAGCACGCAGCGCCAGCCGGTCATTGGCGGGCGAGTTTTCGCGCGAGGTTCATACGCTGCGCGACGCGCTCATTCATCTACGCATGCTGGTCGAAGCCACACTGGATTTTCCGGAAGAGGAAATCGACTTTTTGCAAAAAGCAGATGCACAAGGCCAGTTGTCACGCCTGCGCCAGCAACTGCAACAAGTGATGCAACGCGCACGCCAAGGCGCCTTGCTGCGCGAGGGCATCAAGGTGGTCATCGCCGGCCAGCCCAACGCTGGCAAAAGTTCTTTGCTCAATGCGCTCGCTGGCGCCGAGCTGGCCATCGTCACGCCAATTGCAGGCACCACGCGCGATGTGGTGCAGCAAACCATCCAGATCGAGGGCGTGCCTTTGCACATCATCGACACCGCTGGCCTGCGCGAGGGTAAGGACGTGGATCAGGTCGAACAAATCGGCATCGAGCGGGCGTGGGGACAGATTGAGCAAGCCGACGCAGTGCTGTTCCTGCACGACCTCACGCGTGCGGCCTTGCCAGACTACAAGCAGTCCGACGCCGACATTGCACACACCCTGCAGCAACGTCTGCCTGCAGGCGTGCCCGTGATTGACCTGTGGAACAAGGCCGATGCCGCCAGCATCCCTGCCCAGGCTGACGGCCTGGTGCTCTCGGCCAAAACGCGGGAGGGCCTGGAAGCCCTGCGCCAGCGCCTGCTGCACGAGGCTGGCTGGCAACAAGCGCCCGAAGGCCTGTTCATCGCCCGTGAGCGACATGTGCAAGCCTTGCAGCGCGTCAATGAGCATCTGGCGCTGGCCGATGAGCACCTGCAAGCTCAGGCACAGAGCCTGGATCTGCTGGCTGAAGAACTGCGTCAGGCCCAGAACGCTTTGGGCGAGATCACCGGCGAGTTCAGCGCCGACGATCTGCTGGGCGTGATCTTCTCCAAATTCTGCATCGGCAAATAATCGGCCAATAGCATGCCTACAATGAAGCATGGCAAGCCTTGATCCGCCCATGACCAACCCAAGCACACCCTTGACCACGCCAGAGGCCATGCGGGGTGGGGTGGTCGCGATTGTGGACGACGAGGAGCAAATCAGCCGCGCGCTGTGCTTGCTGCTGGAACTTCAACACATTGAGTCGGTCGCTTTTGCCTCGGCCGAAGCCATGCTCGAAGCCGTAGAGCTGCGAGATGGCCAGCTTTGGCTACAAGGCCAACACGCCAAATTGCCGGTTCAATTCGCCGTGCTGGACCTGAACCTGCCAGGCATCAGCGGCGTTGCCCTGGCCCACCGCTTGCGTGAAATGGCCCCCGCTCTGCGCATGGTGATCATGACAGCTGCCATGGCTGAGGAGCGCGCCTATCACGGCCCCCACCCTGAGGGCGTTGGCTGCCTCATCAAACCCTTTCGCCTTGCCGAGCTCGAAAAGGTAATGTTCCAAAGCATTTGAGCTGCGCGACTCACAGGGTCACGTCGTACTCGATCGTGATGGGAGCGTGGTCAGAGAACTTTTCGTCCTTGTAGATGGCTTCTGTCCGGGCTCGCTCTGCAAGAGCGGGCGTGGCCAGGTGGTAGTCCAGACGCCAGCCCACATTTTTGGCATAAGCCTGGCCACGGTTGCTCCACCAGGTGTAGCAAGCGTCTGTGGTGTCGGGCTGCAGCTTGCGGTAGACATCGACGACGCCACCCTCTGTGGTCAAGCGCGTCATCCAGGCGCGCTCTTCGGGCAGGAAACCGCTGTTTTTGAGGTTGCCTTTCCAGTTCTTCAGGTCGGCTTCCTTGTGGGCGATGTTCACATCGCTGCAAATGATGAAGTCGCGCTCTTTTTTCAGCGCCATCAGGTGCGGGTACATCTTTTCCAGAAAACGGTACTTCGCCTCCTGCCGCTCAGGACCGGACGAGCCGCTGGGAAAATACACGCTGATGATGGACAGCTTGCGCGACGGCGTGTCAAAGCGCGCCTCCACATAACGGCCCTCGGCATCGAACTCGCCGCCGTCAAAGCCCGCCACCACATCGCTGGGTTCGCGCCGGGTGTACACGCCCACGCCCGAGTAACCCTTTTTCTCGGCAAACTGGAAGTGCCCCTTCATGCCGGCGAGCACTTCGAATTTGCCCGCCACATCTGCAGCCTGGGCCTTGACCTCTTGCACGCAAATACAATCCGGAGCATGTTGCTCCAGCCAGGCCTCGACCCCTTTGGTCGTGGCCGAGCGAATACCGTTGAGGTTCAGGCTGGTGAGTTTGAACAAGGAATTTCCCCATGAGTCATGCCGCAGGCACTGTCGATACAAAAGCCCTGGCACAAGAATTTGTGCAATTTGCCGTGGACGCTGGCGTGCTGCGCTTTGGTCAATTCAAGACCAAAGCCGGCCGCATGAGCCCCTACTTCTTCAACGCAGGCCTGTTTGACGATGGCGCCAAGCTCAGCCGCTTGGCCCAATTTTATGCACAGGCCCTGATCGCCAGCGGCATCGAATTCGACATGATCTTTGGCCCCGCCTACAAGGGCATTCCGCTGGGCGCCGCCGTCGCGGTGGAGCTGGCCCGCCTGGGCAAGAACGTGCCCTTTGCCTACAACCGCAAGGAAGCCAAAGACCACGGCGAAGGCGGCTCGCTGGTCGGCGCACCGCTCAAGGGCCGCGTGCTGATCGTTGACGATGTGATGAGCGCCGGCACCGCCGCTCGCGAATCGATTGCCCTGATTCAAGCTGCTGGCGCCACCGCGCATGCGGTCACCATTGCCCTGGACCGCCAGGAAATGGCCACCGAAAAGCAGGCCGATGGCTCCACCAAAGACGTTCCCCACAGCGCCGTGCAATATGTGCAAAACACCTTGGGCCTGCAGGTGTGCGCCATCGCCAAACTCGAAGACCTGCTGGCCTACCTGGGTGCACAAGCCGGCAACGAACTGGGCCAACACCTGAGCGCCGTACAGGCTTACCGCGACCGCTACGGTGTCTGAGCCATGCTGAAATACCTCACCATCCCGGTCACCGCCTTTCAACAAAACTGCTCGCTAGTCTGGGACGACCAGAGCCTGCAGGCTGCCGTGATCGACCCCGGTGGTGACCTGAACCTGATTCTCGACGCAGTGGCCAAACTGGGCCTCAAGCTGGAACAAGTCTGGATCACCCACGGTCACCTGGACCACTGCAGCGGCGCTGCCGATTTGTCGGAACAACTGGGCCTGCCCATCATGGGTCCGCACAAAGGCGACTTGTTCTGGATTGAAGGCCTGCCCGAAGCTGCCATGAACTATGGCTTTCCGCCCGCACGAGCCTTCACGCCCACGCGCTGGCTGCAAGACGGCGACACCGTCACGCTCGGTGCGCACACGCTCAATGTGCGCCACTGTCCCGGCCACACACCGGGCCATGTGGTGTTTCATTCGCCGGAAATTTCCCGCGCCTTTGTGGGCGACGTGCTGTTTGCCGGCAGCATTGGCCGCACCGATTTTCCGCAGGGCGACTTTGACACCCTGATCGACAGCATTCGCACACGCCTGTGGCCCATGGGCAACGACACCGTGTTCATTCCCGGCCACGGCCCGGAAAGCACCTTTGGACGCGAACGGCGCAGCAACCCCTACGTGCGCGACCTCTGATCAGCCTTGCTGGCGCGCCTGCTCGTACAAGCGCTGCACCTTGGGCAGGTTCGACTGCAGCTCTTCAATGCGGTTGGAGCCACTGGGATGGGTCGATAAAAACTGCGGCCCGCCATTGCCGTTGGCCGCCAGCATTTTTTGCCACAGCTGCACGCTGGCCTCGGGCTTGTAACCACCGCGCGCAGCAATTTCCAAGCCAACCAGATCAGCCTCACTCTCATCATCACGGCTGTATTTGAGCGTCAACAGTTGCGTGCCCAGGTCGGCCGCCACGTTGCCCAGCTGCCCCAACCCCAACAGCTGCGAAGCCAGCGACAACCCGATGTTGGTCACCTGACTTTTGGCCAGCCGCTCGCGGGCATGCTCGCGCAGGGCGTGAGCCATTTCGTGGCCCATGATCATGGCGATCTCATCGTCCGTTAGCTTGAGCTGGTCAATGATGCCGGTGTAGAACGCAATCTTGCCGCCCGGCATGCACCAGGCATTGAGCTGCTTGCTGCCAATCAGGTTGACTTCCCACTTCCAGTCCCGGGCACGCGGGTTCCACTGTGCGGTGAACGGAATCAGGCGCGATGCGATTTGGCGAATGCGCACCAGCTGCGGGTACGTGTCCGGCGCCAAAGCGCGCTGCGCGCGAGCCTCACTCAGGGTCTGGCTGTATTGCTGGCGGGCCGAGTTCTCCAGCGTCTCGGCAGGCACCAGGTTGCGCACCTGCGAGGACGAGCCCACATTCACCTGCGCCAGCGCTGCGTCCGCCCCGACGGCACCGGTGGCCAACAAAAAACCACGCCGCGCACCCCACACGCGCGAAGGTGTGGAAGAAGAAGTTTTGAGATCACAAAGCCAACACATGATGCGCGAATAATAAACTTAAAGTTGTCACCCTGTGACGATACCTATAATGCAGGCATGAACACCCCATCCCCCACCCCCCAACGCTCCTGGCTGGCCGCCTTTGCGCTGTATCTGCAGCCCGCCAGTTTGCGCATGTTGCTGTTGGGCTTCTCGGCTGGACTGCCCCTGCTGCTGGTGCTGGGCACGCTGAGTTTTCGCCTGCGCGAAGCAGGCATTGACCGCAGCACAATTGGCTACCTCAGCTGGGTGGGGCTGGCCTACGGCTTCAAGTGGGTCTGGGCCCCGCTGGTGGACCGCCTGCCCCTGCCGGGCCTGACGCGCCGTCTGGGCCGTCGCCGCAGCTGGTTGCTGCTGTCGCAAGTGGGCATTGCTGCAGGCCTGCTGGGCATGGCCAGCTACGACCCCACCCAGGCCCTGGCGCCGCTGGTGTGGTGCGCTGTGGCCGTCGCGTTTGGCTCGGCCACACAAGACATTGCGCTGGACGCTTACCGCATCGAGTCTGCACAAGCCGACGAACAAGCCGTGCTGGCCGCCAGCTACCAGACGGGTTACCGCCTGGCCATGATCTGGTCGGGCGCTGGCGTGCTGTGGCTGGCCGCCTATGCCCAGGGCGCAGACACCGGCTACGCACAAAACGCCTGGCAATGGGCCTACACCATCATGGCGGCCAGCATGCTGCCGGGCATGCTGACGGTGCTGACCTCGCCAGAGCCTGCGCCCGCCCCTCTCAAGCCTGCACGTTCTGTTGGGGAGTGGCTTCACAGCGCCCTGATCGAACCTTTCGCCGACTTCTGGCACCGCTACCGCTGGCAAGCGGTGTTGGTGCTGTCCCTCATTGCGGTGTACCGCATCAGCGACGTGGTCATGGGCATCATGGCCAACCCGTTTTATGTGGACATGGGCTTCACCAAGGACGAGGTAGCCGCCGTCACCAAAGTGTTCGGCGTGATCATGACGCTGGTCGGCGCCTTTGTGGGCGGCGTGTTGTCGGCTCGCCTGGGCGTGATGCGCATTTTGTTTTTGGGCGCCTTGCTCAGCGCCGCCAGCAACCTGCTGTATGCCTGGCTCAGCCATGTGGGGCACGACCTCAACGCCCTCATCTGGGTGATCTCGGCTGACAACCTGTCCAGCGGCATGGCCTCTGCTGCCTTCATTGCCTACCTGTCTTCACTGACCAACATCCGCTACTCGGCCACGCAGTACGCGTTGTTGTCGTCCATGATGCTGCTCCTGCCCAAATTCATCGCCGGCTTCAGTGGCGACTACGTCAACACCTACGGCTACGCCGACTTCTTTACCGCCACCGCCTGGCTGGGCGTGCCGGTGTTACTGCTGGTGGCACTGGCGGCGCGCGTGCACGCGAAAGCTTAAAAAATTCTGCAAATTCAAAATCAGATCTTGAATATGCAGGACTGATGTAAACTCAAGTGCATGATTCCACGTCATATTCAACCGTTGTTTGTGCGGAAGGCTTCGCAATATCCGGTCGTTACCGTGATCGGGCCACGTCAAAGCGGGAAAACCACTTTGGCCAAAGCCTCTTTCCCCGACAAGCCTTATGTGTCGCTGGAAGACCCGGATGTGCGGCGCTTTGCGCTGGAAGACCCCCGAGGCTTTCTTGCCGGCTACAGCTCAGGCGCCATCCTTGATGAAATACAGCGCGCCCCAGAGCTGCCCTCCTATTTGCAAAGTCTGGTCGACCGCAACGACAAGCCAGGTCAATTCATATTGACGGGCAGTCAACAATTTGAGCTGATGACGCAGGTCACCCAATCGCTGGCAGGCCGCACCGCCTTGTTGCGACTGCTGCCATTGACATTGGCCGAAGTTTCAAGCGCCGAACGCACACACAAAAGCCTCGCTTCGACCCTGCTTCATGGCTTTTACCCACGTATCCACGACAAGGACCTGGATCCATCCCAAGCCATGGGCGATTATTTTTCGACGTACGTCGAACGAGACCTTCGCCAACTGGCTGCCGTTCAGGATCTGCGCCAATTTGAGCGCTTCGTGCGCTTGTGTGCCGGTCGCACAGGTCAACTGCTGAACTTGAGTAGCCTGGCCAATGACGCCGGCATCTCACAACCCACCGCCCGCGCCTGGATCGATCTTTTGCAAACGAGCTTCATTGTTCATTTGCTGCCCCCCTGGCACACCAACGCAGGCAAACGCCTGATCAAGGCGCCCAAGCTTTATTTCCATGACACCGCACTCGCCTGTTGGTTGCTGGGCTTGCGCACACCTGAACAGGTTCAGCGCGATCCTTTGTGGGGCGCACTGTTCGAAAATTTTGTAGTCATCGAAGCCCTCAAGGACCGGCTCAACGCAGGCGAGAGTGCCGAGTTGTATTTTTATCGCGACTCCGAAGGCAACGAAGTAGACCTGTTCATCCCCGTCGGTCGACAATTCCATGCTGTGGAAATCAAGGCCGGCGCCACCGTCAACCCAGACTACTTCAAAGGACTCAACCGCTTTGACAGCCACTTCCCTGGCGTTTTGCACGGCGGCTGCGTGGTCTATGGCGGCGAACAAGGTCAGAATCGAACGCACTGGCCCGTTCACCCCTGGCAACAGTTGCGCCACAAACCCCAGTAAGCCACCATCTCGTAAGCACGGTTTACCCAACTTTACGCAGCAGACAACCCCACTTAGAGGCACCCGAGCATCATGGCACGCATGCAATCCATCCTCATGATCGAAGACGATGCCCGCCTGGCCAGCATGGTCTCGGACTACCTGCAGGCCAACGGCTACACCGTCACCCACGCGCCCGAAGCGCAAAGCGGCCTGAACCAGCTCACCAACAACACGGTGGACCTGGTCATCCTGGATCTGATGCTGCCCGACATGGACGGCCTGCAGGTCTGCCAACGCATCCGAGCCCTGCCGGGTGCCACGGGCCAGACGCCCGTCCTCATGCTGACCGCCAAAGGCGACCCGATGGACCGCATCATTGGTCTGGAAATGGGCGCTGATGATTACCTGCCCAAACCTTTTGAGCCCCGCGAGTTGCTGGCACGCATTCGCGCTGTGTTGCGCCGCAAAGTCATGGATGCCGAAAGCGCGCACCACATCATGCAGTTTGGCAGCCTTGAAATTGACCGCGACGCGCGTCGCGTCAGCGTCCGCGGCCAGGAATGCGAACTCACCTCTTACCAGTTTGACCTGCTGGTGGCCCTGGCCGAGCGGGCCGGACGTGTGCTCAGCCGCGACCAGATCATGGAAGCCGTGCGCGGCCGCGAGCTCGAAGCTTTTGACCGCTCCATTGACGTGCACATGGGCCGCATTCGCGCCGCCATCGAAGACGACGCCAAAAACCCCCAACGCATTCTGACCGTGCGAGGCGTCGGCTACGTGTTTGCACGCCAACAAGACTGAGCCTGCATGAAAACACCCTCCCGGCATTTGTACCTGCGCGTGTGGCTGGCCGCTGTGCTGGCTCTGGCGCTGGTGATGGTCCTGGCGGGCATCGCCTGGCACATCCAGCAACGCGACCGGGACCGCGAACGCAGCAGCGGCCCCATCATGTCGCGCATGCTGATCGTGCGCAACACCGATGGCGACGTGCTCGCCGTTGCGCCCCAATTGCCGCGCCGCGGGCAAGGCTACGAATTCCAGGTGGTCATGCCCAACGGGCAAGAGTTTTATCTGCAGGTGCCGCGCACCACCCCCGGTGGCCCGCCGCCATCGCGCGCCCTGCCGCCCTGGTGGGCACGTTCGCCCTATGGTTTTTTGTGGACCCTGCTGCTGGTCGGCATGGTCGTAGCTTTGGCTTTGTACCCGGTCATTCGCCGCCTGACCGTGCAGCTCGAACGTTTGCAAAACGGCGTGCAGCGCTGGGGCGAGGGCGACCTGAACGTGCGCTTTCCGGTGCAAGGGCAGGACGAAGTGGCCGACCTCTCGCGTCGCTTCAACGAAGCCGCAGATCGCATCCAGAACCTGATGAGTTCGCAAAAGTCCTTGCTGGCCAATGCCTCGCACGAGTTGCGCTCGCCGCTGGCGCGCATCCGCATGGCGATGGAACTCATGGAGTCGCCGCAGCTGCACGATGACGTGCGCCAACGCACCCGTGCCGAAGTGCTGCGCAACATGGCCGAGCTGGACCAGCTCATTGACGAAATTTTGCTGGCCAGCCGCCTGGACGCCAAAGAGGCCGACATGGGCACCATCGAGCCGGTGGAGCTGGTGGGCCTGTGCGCCGAAGAGTGCGCCCGCGTGGGCGCCAGCCTGGATGTGCCCGAGGGCCAGTTCCACTTTGAGGTGCAAGGCGTGAGCAAACTGCTGCGTCGCCTGGTGCGCAACCTGCTGGAAAACGCCAAACGCTATGGCGCCACGGCTGCACGCGGCGAGGAGTCCGACATTGAACTGTCGCTGCGCACCGAAAACGGCCGCACCGTGCTGCGCGTCAGCGACCGTGGCCCCGGCGTGCCTGCCGAGCTGCGCGAACGCATCTTCGAGCCCTTCTACCGCCTGCCCGGCGCCAGCGAGCGCGTAGGGGGCGTGGGCCTGGGCCTGTCGCTGGTGAAATCGATTGCCGAGCGCCATGGCGGCAGCATTCGCTGCGAAGACCGCGAAGGCGGTGGCGCCCGTTTTGTCGTGACGCTGTAAACCGCCAGCTTTCAGGCACACTTGGCGTCATGGCCAAAGACAAGACGACTTACAGCTGCACCGAATGCGGTGCCAGCAGCCCGCGCTGGATGGGCAAATGCCCCGGCTGCGGTGCCTGGAACACCCTGATTGAATCCGTTGCCGACACTGGCGCCGCGGGCAAAAACCGCTTTGGCAGCGCGCTGGCGCAAGGCCTGGCACCCGCCTCCGAAGTCACACCGCTGTCGCAAATCGAAGCGGTCGATGTGCAACGCCACCCCACCGGCCAGGAAGAACTCGACCGCGTGCTCGGCGGCGGCATGGTTGAAGGCGGCGTGGTCCTCATTGGTGGTGACCCCGGCATTGGCAAATCGACCCTGCTGTTGCAAGCGGTTGATGCGCTGCAACGCGCCGGCATGGACACGCTCTACGTCACTGGCGAGGAAAGCGGCGCCCAAGTGGCTCTGCGCTCGCACCGACTGGGCTTGCTCGATTCACAGGTACCGGTGCTGGCCGAAATCCAGCTCGAAAAAATCCTGGGCACGCTGCATGCTCGCCAGCCCAAGGTGGCCATCATCGACTCCATTCAGACTGTTTATTCGGACCAACTCACCAGCGCGCCCGGCTCGGTGGCGCAAGTGCGCGAATGCGCCGCGCACTTGACCCGCGCCGCCAAGGCCAGCGGCACCGCCATCGTGCTGGTCGGCCACGTCACCAAGGAAGGTGCGTTGGCCGGCCCGCGCGTGCTCGAACACATGGTTGACACCGTGCTCTACTTTGAAGGCGACACGCACAGCAGCTTTCGTCTGATCCGCGCCATCAAAAACCGCTTTGGCGCCGTCAACGAAATTGGCGTGTTCGCCATGACCGAAAAAGGCCTCAAGGGCGTCACCAACCCCAGCGCCATCTTCCTGAGCCAGCACAGCGAGCCGGTACCCGGCAGCTGCGTCATGGTCACGCTTGAAGGCACGCGCCCCATGCTGGTGGAAATCCAGGCCCTGGTTGACAACGGCGGCCCCAGCCCACGGCGCTTGAGCGTGGGCCTGGAGCGCGACCGCCTGGCCATGCTGCTGGCCGTGCTGCACCGCCACGCGGGCGTCGCCTGCATGGACCAGGACGTGTTTGTCAATGCAGTGGGCGGTGTGCGCATCAGCGAGCCCGCAGCCGACCTGGCCGTCATGCTGTCCATCACTTCCAGCCTGCGCGGCAAAGCACTGCCCAAAGGCTTCATTGCGTTTGGCGAAGTCGGCCTGGCCGGCGAGGTCCGCCCCGCGCCCCGTGGTCAAGAGCGATTGAAAGAGGCCGCCAAACTCGGCTTCTCAGTGGCCATCGTGCCCAAAGCCAATCTGCCCAAAAAGACAGATCCCGCCCTCAAAGGCCTACAGGTGCACGGCGTCGAGCGCATCGAAGAAGCCATGCAGATCGTGCGCGGTCTGGATTAAGCACGCCCACACCCCGCCCGATAAAATCGCTCCATGCAACTCAACGCCTCCCACACCCTGCACATGGCGCGCGAAGCGCTGGACATTGAAGCCAGCGCCCTGCTGGCCATGAAAAACCGGCTGGACGATCGCTTTGTGCAAGCGGCCGCGCTCATCCTGGGCGCCAGCGGGCGTGTGGTGGTGACCGGCATGGGCAAAAGCGGCCATGTGGGCACCAAGATTGCCGCCACCCTGGCCTCTACCGGTACGCCGGCCATGTTCATGCACCCCGGCGAAGCCAGCCATGGCGACCTGGGCATGATCCAGGCGGGCGACGTGGTGCTGGGCCTGTCCAACAGTGGCGAGAGCGACGAGCTGGTCGCCATCCTGCCCGTCATCAAACGCCTGGGCGTGCCGCTGATTGCCATGACCGGTGGCCTGCAGTCCAGCCTGGCGCGCCATGCGAATGTGGTGCTCGACACCGGTGTCGCCAAAGAAGCCTGCCCGCTCAACCTGGCCCCCACGGCCAGCACCACCGCGCAAATGGCCATGGGCGACGCGCTGGCCGTGGCCCTGCTGGACGCACGCGGCTTCAAACCCGAAGACTTTGCGCGCTCACACCCCGGCGGCTCGCTGGGCCGGCGCTTGCTTACCCACGTGAGCGACATCATGCGCAAAGGCAGTGAGGTGCCCCGCGTTGCGCCCGAAGCCAGCTTTACCGAACTCATGCAAGAGATGAGTCGCAAAGGCCTGGGCGCTACCTCGGTGGTCAACGCACAAGGCCAGGTGCTGGGCATCTTTACCGACGGCGACTTGCGCCGCCTCATTGAAAAAGGCCAGGACCTGCGCCAGCTCAAAGCCAGCGACGTCATGCACGCCAACCCGCGCACCTTGCGCGACGACGCCCTGGCCGCCGAAGCTGCCGACCTGATGGAAGCACACCGCATCACCAGTGTGCTGGTGGTCAACGCACAAGGCGAACTGATCGGCGCCATCAACACCAACGACCTGATGCGTGCGAAGGTCATCTAAGCCATGAGCACCCTGCGCACCCTCGAACCTGCCGTGCACTTTGCGCCCGAGCTGCTGCTCAAGGCCCAAGGCATCCGCATTGTGTTTTTTGACGTCGATGGCGTCATGACCGATGGCGGCCTGTACTTCTCCGAGCACGGCGAATCGCTCAAGCGCTTCAGCGTGCTCGACGGCCAAGGCCTCAAGCTGCTGCAACAAGCAGGCATCATCCCCGCCGTCATCACCGGGCGCGACTCCGCACCGCTGCGCCTGCGGCTCAAAGCGCTGGGCATCGAACACGTGCGCTTTGGCACCGAAGACAAACACCCCGCTGCCGCCGCCATGTTGCAGGAGCTGGGCCTGGACTGGTCGCAAGCCGCCGCCATGGGTGACGACTGGCCCGACCTGCCCGTCCTGCAACGCGTGGCCTTTGCCTGCGCTCCCGCGCAAGCCCACGCGCAGGCCAAGGCCCTGGCCGACCACATCACCACCGCACGCGGTGGTGAAGGCGCCGTGCGCGAGCTGTGCGACCTGTTGCTCGTGGCCAGCGGCCGCTATGTGCAGCTGCTCGACAACGTCGGCACCGACCGCGCCCACAAAGGCGCCTCTGCATGAAGCTGCCTGCGCCCCTGGCCCGCACGCTGGACCGCCTGAGCTTGTACACCCCCGTGATCGTCATGGGCGTGCTGGCGCTGGCCAGCTGGTGGCTGGTGCGCAGCCTGCCCGACCTGAACGGCCCGCAGTTGCCCAAAGTAGTCCGCTCCGACCCTGACTACAGCCTGCGCAACTTCTCAGTCCAGGCCTTTCGAGCGGACGGCACGCTGTACCGCGAAGTGCTCGGCACACAAGGCCACCACTACCCCAACACCGACGAGCTCCACATCGAACAAGTGCAATTTCGCGGACGGGCTGACAACGGCGCACGCATGAACGCGCAAGCCCAGCTCGGCATGGCCAGCAGCGATGGCGAACGCGTCACCCTGCAAGGCAACGCCGTGGCCGTGCGCGAAGCGCTGGGCACTTCTCCGGCCATGACCCTCAAAGGCCAGCAACTGGTGGCCTGGCCCAAAAAAGAGGAACTCAAGTCCTCGCAACCCGTGCGCATCGAACGCGCCAAAGACGTGTTCACCGGCAACACCCTCGACTTCAACGCCAAAACAGGCGAGTACCAATTGCAAGGTGAGGTGCGGGCGCAATTGGCCCCACGCAAACCCTGATTTGCGTCGCCCTTGCCGACGCACGGCCCTGCTACGATAGGGCAATGAATTCCCTTGAGCTGACCCTGCTGTACCTGCTGGCCGCCGTGCTGGGCGTGGTCGCGTGTCGCTCGCTCAAACTGCCGCCCATGCTCGGCTATCTGGCCGTGGGCGTCGTCATTGGCCCCAACGCCCTGTCCCTGGCGCAAAACACCACCGGCATCCAACACCTGGCCGAGTTTGGCGTGGTCTTTTTGATGTTCGTCATCGGGCTGGAATTCAACCTGCAAAAGCTGCGCGCCATGCGCAAACACGTGTTCGGGCTGGGGCTCATGCAAGTGGTTTTAACCATTGCCGTGGTCACCATCGGCTCTGCATTCCTGGCCGCCATGGCTCCCACCTGGTGGTTGCTGGACTGGAAAACCTCGCTGGCCCTGTCGGGTGCCATGGCCATGAGCAGCACCGCCATCGTCATCAAACTCATGGCCGACCGGCTGGAGCTGGAAACCGAACACGGCAAACGCGTGGTTGGCGTATTGCTGTTCCAGGACTTGGCCGTGGTGCCCCTGCTGGTGCTCATCCCCGCACTGGGCGCACCGCCCGAAGAACTGGCCTGGGAACTGGGCAAAGCCGGCATCAAGGCCACGCTGTTGATCACCCTGCTGCTCACCGGCGGCCAGCGCATCATGCGCTGGTGGCTCACCCTGGTGGCCCGCCGCAAAAGCGAAGAACTGTTTGTGCTCAACCTGCTGCTGGTTACCCTGGGCCTGGCCTGGCTGACCGAACTGGCCGGCCTGAGCCTGGCGCTAGGCGCCTTCATTGCCGGCATGCTCATTTCCGAGACCGAATACAAACACCAGGTGGAAACCGACATCCGCCCCTTCCACGACGTACTGCTGGGCCTGTTCTTCATCACCATCGGCATGATGCTCGACTGGCGGCTTGTGCTCGAGCGCTGGCCCCTGGTGCTGCTGCTGGTCACACTGCCGGTGCTGTTCAAGCTGGGGTTGATCACAGCCATCGCCCGCCTGACAGGTGCCAGCACCGGCCTGGCGCTGCGCACCGGCTTGTACCTGGCGCAAGCGGGCGAATTCGGTTTTGTGCTGCTGACCCTGAGCAACAGCAACGAACTCGTGCCCCCCACACTCATGAACCCCGTGCTCGCCAGCATGGTGCTGTCCATGTTGGCCACGCCCTTCATCATCATGCGGGCTAACGACATCGTCATGAAACTGGTCGCCAGCGAATGGCTGCAGCAATCGCTGCAAATGACCACCATTGCGCGCAAGTCCATCAACACCAGCGCCCACGTCATCATCTGCGGCTACGGCCGCTGCGGCCAGAACCTGGCGCGCATGCTGGAGCAGGAAAACATCCCCTACATGGCGCTTGACCTGGACCCCGACCGCGTGCGCCAGGCCGCCGCCGCGGGCGACTCGGTCGTCTTTGGCGACGCCAGCCGCCTGCAGTCACTGGCTGCAGCCGGGCTGGCCCGCGCCAGCGCAGTGGTCATCACCTACCTCGACACCGCCAGCGCCCTCAAAGTGCTCGGCCATACCCACAGCCACGCCCCGCAAGTGCCCGTGATTGTGCGCACCAAAGACGACACCAACCTCGACAAACTGCAAGCCGCAGGCGCCGCCGAGGTGGTGCCCGACGCGCTGGAGGGCTCCCTCATGCTCGCCAGCCACGCGCTGGCCCTGGTCGGTGTGCCCGTGCGCCGCGTGTTCCGAATGGTGCAAGACCAACGCGAAGCCCGCTACAGCATGCTGCGCGGCTACTTTCATGGCGCCGACGACAGCAGCTTTGACGAACTCGAACACGAACGCTTTGCCACCGTCAGCCTGCCGCTGGACTGCCCCTGGCTGGCCAAACCCCTCAGCGCGCTGGCCCTGCACGCCGTTGGCGTACGCGTGGTCAGCCTGCGCCGCATCAACGGCACCACCGAAGCCCTGACAGATGACAGCGAACTGCGCTTTGGCGACACCCTGGTGCTGTCCGGCAAACCTGCCGCGCTGGCGCTGGCTGAACAAAAGTTTTTGAGGGGCTGACGTGAAGAAAGTGATCATCATTGCGGGGCCCAACGGCGCGGGGAAAACGACTTTTGCCAGAGACTTCTTGCCTGCTGAAGCTCACACACTCAAATTCATCAATGCCGATTTGATCGCTGCCGGCTTTGCCCCATTCAACCCGGAATCAGCCGCCATCAAAGCAGGTCGATTGATGCTTGAAGAAATTGATGAGTGCGTGCTTGCTGGACAAAGTTTCGCTTTTGAAACCACGCTCTCCGGTATCGGTTATGTGCGGAAAATCAAACTTTGGCGACAACTGGGCTATCAGGTCAAGCTCTGGTTTCTTGCACTGCCTTCAGCTGAAGTTGCCATTTCCAGAGTGGCCGTTCGTGTAGCACAAGGCGGACACAACATCCCTGAATCCGTTATTCGTCGCAGGTTTACCTCTGGACTTGAAAATTTCCACAGGGCGTACAAGGATGTCGTTGATTCTTGGGCGCTATACGACAGTTATATTCATCCACCGAAACTTGTTGACTGGAGCGAAAAATGAATACAACCGACATTCGAACATCCTCCGACCCCGATCTTGCTGGCTCCTATGCCGCCATGTTGCGTGCTGCGCGTGCAGCAGAAGATCTGGCCATCAAAACCGATACAGCCCTGATCGTCTCAGAAGGTGGACGGGATGTCCGGCTGACGGCACAAGAGCTCCTGCAGCGTCGCCAGAACCCATCCAACGAGCAATCTTGCGCCAACTGAACCAGCATGCACCAACAAAGCGTTCACGACTACCTTAAAAGCCACATCCGCACCGTGCCCGACTGGCCGGCGCCGGGGGTGCAGTTTCGCGACATCACGCCGCTGCTGCAAAACCCGCGCGTGTTTCGCGTGCTGATTGACGCCTTTGTCCACCGCTACATGGACCCCGCCCTGCGCCCCGACATCGTGGCCGGACTGGACGCACGCGGCTTCATACTGGGCTCTGTCGTTGCTTACGAATTGGGGCTCGGTTTTGTGCCCATCCGCAAAAAAGGCAAACTGCCCTTCACCACCGTTGAAGAAACCTACGAGCTCGAATACGGCAGCGCCACTGTCGAGCTACACACCGACGCCATCCAGCCCGGCCAACGCGTGCTGCTCATTGACGACCTGATCGCCACCGGCGGCACCATGATGGCCGGCAAACGCCTGATCGAGCGCTTGGGCGGCAGCATCTGCGAAGGCGCCGCCATTGTGGACCTGCCCGAACTGGGCGGCAGCCAACGCCTGCGCGACGAAGGGCTCCAGCTCTTCACCCTGCTCAGCTTCGAAGGCCACTGAAAGCGGACACCATGTTTGCCTTTCTGGACGTCAGCACCGCCTACTTCATTGCAGGGTTGATGTACTTCATCATGCCCCTGATCGTCTGGGGCAGCTTGCGTAACACCCGACACCCCAGCGTCACGCACTGGTTCATTGGCGGCGAATTTTTTGCCCTCGGCATCCTGCTGCTTGCCGTTCGTCCACAAGTGCCCGAATGGGCCAGCTACGACCTGGCCAACAGCCTGCTGGCCCTGGGCTCCCTCTTGCGCCTCAAAGGCCTGCTGCAACTCCAGGACAAACACCATCACAACGCGGCCCTCATCATCCTGGGGGTGGCGCACAGCGGCGGCTACATCCTCGCGCGCCAACTGCTGCCGGACACCCCGCTGTTCTTCGTCTGGTCTCTGCTGTGCATCGCGCTGGAGCTGGGCCTGCTGTCCTGGCACGCCCACCGCATCGCCCAAGACCAGAGCCTGCCCAGCATGCGCTGGCTCGCGGGCATCTACACACCCCTCGTGCTCCTGCTGCTGGTGCGCGCCACTACCGCTGTGCTTTGGGGGAATGAACCCCCCAACATCCTCACCAACAACGCCGTCAGCGTGTGGATCGCGATGCTCGGTGTGGTCGCTGCCGTCGTCAGCAACACCAGCTTCCTGGCCATGTTTGTGGAACGCGCCGCCAAAGAACGCGAGGCCCAGCTCGCCCTGACCGCCCAGCGCCAGGCCACCGACATTCTGGCCAGCAAAATTGCCGAACTCGACCGCCAGCGCAGCGCCTACACCATGGCCTCCACCCTCAGCCACGAGCTCAGCCAACCGCTGACCAGCATCCAGCTGTACCTCGACCTCTGGCGCGCCAACCCGCAACACACCGAACTGCAAACCATCCTCCAAGGCGTGGACGAAAGCACCCAACTGGCCACCGGCATCCTGCAGCGCATGCGCGACTACGGCAACAGCCAACGCATCCAGCTGCAAACCGTCGACCTGCTCAAAATTCACCAACAAGTCATGGCCCTGCTGCACAACTGGCTCAAGGCCGAAAACATCAGCACCCAACTGCACACCAACACCCCCGCCGCCCTGATTGAAGGCGACGCACTGCAACTGTCGCAAGTGCTCATCAACCTCTACCGCAACGCCGCCCAAGCCAGCGCCCAGCAAGCCAGGCCGCAGCTGCACATACACATCAGCAGCAGCCCCAGCCACGTCACCCTGCAAGTGCGCGACAACGGCCCCGGCTTCTCGCCAGACGCACTCGCACAGGGTGGCCGCGTCAACTTCACTTCCACCAAAGAACAAGGCATGGGCATCGGCCTGTCCATCGTGCGCAACATCGTCGAGCAACACAACGCCGACATCACCCTGAGCAACGCCCCCGAAGGCGGCGCGCTGGTGCAAATTACGTTTCCCGCAACAAAGTAGGCAAGTGGAAATCACCCTGTCGCGTTGAAGGCTCGCGTTTATGCAGTTTTCTTTGCGCGCGTCTTTAGCCTGGGTTTTGGTGCCGGGTTAACCAAAGAAGCATCTACTGCGTTGGGGGCATTTACACCCTCTGGGACTTTGGTCAAAGTCACGCCCTCCACACCTACGACAGCCCCCGGCAAAGGCACAGCATCAGGACCGCCATCCATGGCGAATCCGCCTACACCAATTTTGAACCCGACATTAAGCTGATACACCCCTTCGTGAAGATCGAAGTGGCGAATCAGGACCCCAGTCAATGACTGGATGCTCAGCGAATGAGCTTGTTCAATGGGAGACATGTGCTTGAGCTCCGAATTGTTCAGACGTGATCCAATTGTTTTTGCTGTAAATGCCCGTGCCCACACTCTCTGCCGGAGCCTTCAATTCAACGGTGACCTTGTGGTCATGCGTATGAGCATGTTTAATCGCAACCTGTGATAGGTATTGCTCCAGGGCAGACACCACCACAGCGTTCAGTTTGACGCCATCCTTCTGGGCCCTGACAGCCGCTGCCCTATGCAGCGCCGGCCCAACACGCACATTAAATAGGCCACTGCATGGTTGCTGGGGCTCTCGCCCCAATTGACGGCAGGTCTCCAAATAGTCATCTACAGCGGCACGGAACTCATGCTGAAGCTCAGCAACGGTCATAGCTTCATAAGTCACCAAATCGTTAACGAAAAGCAGCTTTCCGAAAAGAACACCTGTAACCATGTCCATCTCGGCAGAACCCAGATACCCCTTGTGCTCAAGTGTCATGCTCATCTCCCGGCCTCAAGCAGGCCCAACTCTTCCAACGTCTCACGAACCTCTTTGATGTAACAAGGCTTGACCTCGTTACCCGGATGCGGTTCGTGCAAGCTCATCAAGCTGTCGAGCTCCGCGTTGTAAAACTTTCTCCGAGACCCGCTGTTTGTAGCCATCTTGTATCCAAGATGCCTCAGAGCCAGCACCAACTCATCCCACTTGATGTTGCTCGGGGTTGGCTTGGCCCTGATTTTTTCAATGATTTTGTCTGCTTGTGCCATGTTGCCCAACCAAGACAGCTGAATATTGTAACTGACGTTCAGTTACTATTTGCCGTCAATCAGTTCATACTCAACGCCCTAACGCAATAGCCCCATCGCGGCCAGAAGCTGCGATGGGTGGTGCCTTACGACAAATGCACGTTGCTTTGGGCGATGTGCTGGTCAATCAGCACCTGCAAGCTTGCATCTCCCGAGTACTGGTAGACGTTGAACGTGTGGCCGTTTTGGGTGACCTGGCCTTGGGCGGCCCATTGGCCTTCGGTGTGGCCGTCGGCCTGTGTGTTGGTCAGAAAGTTATTCAAAGTACTTCCTTTTGATTGAACGTTTTGTTATACTTCCTGCCGGGCCTGGCCCACGGGGTCGCCACTTTGCGGCCGCCAAAGACCGAGTTGCGTCAGCTTCTCGGTCTTTGTTTTTTGTGGGGCTTGTTATTGCGCTCATTCAGCCCGATACCGAATCAAAGCAGCTGTATTTGATACCCCGGTGCAGCACCTGCTCTGCGCTCAATTGGCAATCAATCAGCTTGCCTGCGGCCTTCAGCGCTGCATACGACCTGTTCGCTGCGTCGTACCCGCCAATGCACATGGGCCAAAGGTACAAATCGGCAATCGTCATCAGTAAAGACTTTTTCTGCTTCACCCTGAACTCATACAGACAGGCCGCATAGTCCCTTGCCCCCAGCGGTGCATAAGGCGATGAACGCTGCTGGTCAAACCATGGGCCGTCGGACTTGAGGGTCTCGTAATAAGCCTTCAGCATGCGATCTTCCGTCTTGCCACTGGCCTCTACATAGACCCGCATCCTGCGGCCACGCACCACCGAATGTTTGGCAGCGCGCTCAACAGCAATCGCAAAAGCGGTCTTGCACAGTTGCCAGCGGTTTTCACGGTAAACAGCCTCGTAACGCGCGTTGTAGCCAGGGCGATCAATCACGCAAGCAAATCCCATCACGGGCAAAGACAGCATCAAAGCAGTCAACTCATCCAAAAACTGCGCTGAAATCTTGGCATCTTCTCTGAGCCAAAGAAAACCTTTTTGCCGAGACCGAATCTCGTGTGAATGCAGTGGCGCATCACCCAACTGCGGCCAAGCCTCCCGAAAACTCTTCACCAATGCCCGCGCATCGGACTCATCCTCATCATCAATCAGCACACCACCCATGCCAAACCAATCACGGCCATGCGACGGCATGGGGTGTAGCAACACGTCCGGATGCCTGGAACCAGACTCATCCAGATAAAGCGTAGAAACGGCATTCACCATCACCCCAAATGCACATTCCCCTGCGCGATGTGCTGATCAATCAACACCTGCAGCGACGCATCGCCGGAGTAGCTATAGACGTTGAAGGTCTGGCCGTTTTGCTGCACGGTGCCGTTTTGGGCCCAGGTGCCGGTGGTGTGGCCATCGGCAAACAGGTCGCTCAGGTCCACAAGATCCTGTGCGTCGCCGGTGATCTGCACCACATGCTGGCCGTTGGCATTGGCTTGCACGGCCAGGACGTCGCTCACGTTCAGGCGCAGCAGCTCGGCTTGGCCGTTGCTCAGGTTGGCCGTCGCGGTCTGGGCGTCGCTCAGCACTTGCGTCAAATCCAGCACCGGCAGGCTCTGGTTTTGCAGCCACACGTCGGCCAGCACATGCTCTGCGCCGTCGGTGGTGGTGTAGCTGCCCAGCAGGCCCACGGCGTTGCCGTTGTTCTGCAGGTCAGACGCTTGCGAATGCAGGTCCAGCGAGGCGATGCCCAGATCGGCCAGCGAACGCAGCTCGCCCGCGTCGGTGTGGGCGTCGCCGTTGGCGTCCACCCAGACTTGCAGCTGGCCAAAGGCAGCGTCGCTCGCGTTGATGATGCCGTCGCCATTGCTGTCCAGGCCGGCCAGCGCGGCAAAACCGTCGAGCGCCTTGGCACCGTTGGCCAGCGTGGTGCCCGAGCCGAACAGCTCGGCGCCGCTGGTGATCAGGCCGTTGCCGTCCAGATCGCGCACCAGCAAACCGTCGCCACCGGCCACCCAGGCAGCGCGCTCGGCGGTGCCGTTGGCGTCCAGGTCAAACACCGCGCCTGCGGCCAGCGTCGTCGTCTCGATGCCGTTGCCGTTGAGGTCCAGCACCAGCGGCGAGGTGGCCAGCGTCACGCTCGCATCAGGCACCGCGGTGGAGATCAGCACCTGCGCACCGGTGGTGCTGTGGGTGTAGACGTTGTAGGTGCCCGCGCCCGTGCCCGACACGGTCACGGTGCTGGACTCTTTGGTCCACATGCCCGCCAGGCCGGTGTTGCCCCCCACACCGTCAGACAACAGGTTCTGCAGCGACACCTGGTCGGTGCTGGTGCCCTTGATCATCAACTGCACCTTGGTGCTGGCCGTGCCAAAGGCATTGGTCTGCCCCAGACTCAGCACATCGTTGGCCGACAACGTGAGCGTGCTCGAACCCTGCAGCTCGAAAATCTCAACCTGCTCGATGGACTTGACCGTCTGGTTGTTGGTGAGAGTGACCAGGTTCAGCGTGGTGCCTGCGGCCAGCTTGAGCGTGTCGATGCCACCAGCGCCATTGATGAAGTTGCCCGAGGTGGCCAACAAGGTCTGTGCATTGGTACCGATGTTGAGCACATCGTCACCCGCCAGCATGTCGGCGGCGCCACCGGTGTAGGTGATGGCAGTCGAAGCACCGTCTACGCCCGAAGTAAATGGTGGTGTACCACCCGCCACAAGAGAACCATTGCTCGGCGTTGAGGCTTGGCCAATGTAGAGGTTATCGAACTGGAAATCGGTCGCACCGTTGATGTTGCGCAACTCGACAGACAAGGTACCAGTGGTGGCAGCCGTGAAGGTGCCCCAACCATGTGCATACAGGACACTGCCCGCAGCAGTACTACCCGTACCCGCAGAATTGCCCCACATGTCCACGTAGGAGTCGCCCACATACAAGCGGACGTTGTGGTTCCAGTTGATGTAGTCCAGGCTGAAGTTGTAGGTTTGCCCTGCCACCACATTGATGGTGTCGGCCCAGAAAGCGCCGTAAGCCGTCGACTGGGAATTGAACCCAAAATACTGGCCGCTGAATTTGCCACCCGGGTTAGAAACCTCACCGGTTACACCAGTGTTGTAGTTGATCTGGTACGTCATGGCACCAGACGCATTGCCTGCGCTGGAGGTATAGCTCACCGAAGTCGTGCTCAAAGTCACATCGGCCTGGGTATCGCTGGCTGTAAACAGCGTGTAGCTCGCCCCGTTTGAACTGAAGAGTTGCGTAGCCGTCACACCAGGGGAATAAGTCTCCGTCGCCGTGAAACCGGTATTGCCTAAGCTCAGATCACCGTTGTCCAGCAGGTTGCCACTGGTGTTTGTGTTGACGGTCCAGACGTTTGACAACACGCTCGAATTGCCCAGTGCATCCACTTGTCTGGCAGAGAACGCGTTGCTACCCGAACCCAACGCTGCATTGGAAGCCAGCCCCGAGATCGACCAGGTGCCATTGCTGGCCACCGTGGTGGTGCCCACCAGATTGGTGCCGGTGTTGTCGTACAGGTAAACGGTGTCGCCTGCATTGCCCGTACCGCTGACGGTACTGAGGGCATAGTAGGTACTGCCGTTATCAGCAATGTTCGTGCTGGTGGCATCAATCACCGCCGTGATGGTCGGCGCCGCTTCGGTGTTGTCCAGGTTGACTTGCTGCACCGTGGCCGCGCCGCCCTTGCCTGCCGAGTTCACCACCTGTGCGGTGTACACCCAGTTGTTGCTGTAGCCAGAGGTGTCGGTGATTTCCCAGGCGGTGCCTGCGCTGTTGACCGTGGCGTTGCCAATGAGTGTGCCATTGGCATACACCTTGACCACATCGCCCGCAGCCAGTGCGCTGGCCAGCGTGCCCGACACCAAGCGGCCTGCGCTGGCGTCGTTCGTCAGCCAGTCGGCAGTGGCCGTGGCCATGCTGCTGTCCTTGGTCATGCTGCTGAAGGTGGCCACGTTGGTGACGGTGACCGGATCGTCAATGATCACGTTCACCGCCTGATCCACCAGCACCTGGGCACCGGTGGTGCTCTGGTTGTAGACCTTGTAGGTCGCGCCGTTGGCGGTGGTGGTGCCCATGTAGTCCCACTGGCCGGCCAGGCCGGTGTTGCCCACGATACTGTTGGTGGTCACACCATCGGTCTTGAGCGGATCGAGTACCAGCGTGTCGCTGCTGGTGCCATGCACCACCATCTGCACCTTGCCGGTGCTGGCGGTTGATGCCGTGCCGCCCGTGGTGCTGGCAAAGCTGTAGGCCGACATGGTAGATGCGTTGGCACCGCCCAGGCTCAGCACGTCGTTGGCCGACAGCGTCAGTGCGCTGCTGCCCTGCAGGGTGAACACTTCCACCTGCTCGATCGGTTTGACGGTCTGGTTGGTGGTCAGCGTTTCCAGGTTCAGCACCGTGCCTGCGGCCAGCTTGAGGGTATCTACACACGCGCCACCACTGATCACATTGCCGGACGTAGACAACAGCGTCTGCGCATTGGTGCCGATGTTGAGCACATCGTCACCCGCCAGCATGTCGGCGGCGCCAGCGGTGTAGGTGCGCGTCGTCGAGACACCATCCACGCCTGCAGTGAACGGCGCCGTTCCACCGGCGACCAAGGAGCCATCGGCTGCGATGGTGGCTTGCGCTTTCACACTCACGTTGTCCACCAACAAATCAGTGGTGATGGTGCTCGTGGATGTTGGGTTAGCAATGCGAAGTGTCGTGGTTGCTGATGTCGCTACAAAATCAAGAGAAATACTCTGAGCTGTCGTGTTGTTATTGATCACTTGCGTCAGAGTGGAAATCACAATTCCGGAGGCATCCAGCAGCTCAATGGTAAGGGTGTGATTGCCCACGCCCGAATTGATTTCGCCAGCTGTCAGACTCAGCGTATAGGCCTTACCAACTGTCGTGTTGATCACTTGTGATGCCGTACCGCCTGGTGCCGTATCACCGCCGTTGAAAAACAGACCGCCAGAGGTCACAACGGGTGCAATCGATCCTGTGCCAGTGGCTGCAGTGGTCCAAGCCGTCGTACCGTTGCTGAAGGTGCCGTTGGTGACCAACTCGTTATTGCTGGTCACTGTCCAGACATTAGACAGTCCACTGATATTGCCCAGCGCATCGACTTGCTTGGCGCTGAATGCGTTGCTGCCATAACCAACACCCGTACTGGACGCGATACTGATCGACCAGGTGCCGTTGCTGGCCACCGTGGTGGTGCCCACCAGGTTGGTACCGGTGTTGTCGTACAGGTAAACGGTGTCACCCGCGTTGCCCGTGCCGCTGACGGTGCTGAGGGTGTTGGTCGTGGTGCCGTTGTTGCCAATGCTGGTGTTGGCCGAATCGGTGACCGAGGTGATGACCGGTGGGGCTTCGGTGAAGTCGGTGTTGACCACTTGCGTGGCCACCGGGCCGGCGTTGCCCGCGCTGTCCACCACCTTGGCGGTGTAGGTCCAGTTGGCGGTGTAGCCGGTCAGGTCGGTAATTTCCCAAGCCTGGCCGTTGACCACGGCGTTGCCAATGAGGACGCCGTTGGCGTAGACCTTGAGGGTCTGGCCGGAGGTGAGCGGTGCATCCAGCGTACCGGACACCAGGCGACCCGCGCTGCCGTCGTTGGTCAGCCAGTCGTGGTTGTTGGTGCTGCTGGCGGCCAGACCGCTGTCTTTGGTCATGCTGCTGAAGGTGGCCGTTTGCGTGGGCAGGGCCTGGTAGTCCACGCTGACGGTGTTGTTGGGGTCTGCCCCATCGGCGTTGAAGTTGCCCGCCAGGTCGCTGAACTTGGTGCTGTCGACCTTGATGGTGCCTGTGCCCGAGCCCGAAGCGGGCACATAGGTGGCGGTGTAGGTGGTGCCGCTGCCGCTTAAGTTGATGATCTCGCCTCCGGTGACGTCCACATCGGCGCTGGTGAAGTCGGTGCTGGCTTCGCTGAGGGTGAAGGTGATGGTTTCGGTTTGCCCTGCGCTGAGCGTGTTGCTGGTGGCGCGGGTGACGACGATGGTGGGCAAGGTGGTGTCAATCTTCAGTGGCTGCGTATCAACCCCCATGGCACCAAACGCCGTGGTGGCCGTGGTGGTGCCTTGGTTCACGATGGTGGAGCGAATGGTGTAGTTACCGTCGGCCAGGGTGTTGCCGACGTCACTCCAGCTCCATGCGGTGCCTGTCACTGTGGCCGTGCCGCTGCGCACAACGGCACCGCTGCTGTTGAGGATTTCTACAAAGACATCGTGGCTTGCATCCACAAATTCCACCGGAACCGTACCGCTGTAGACCAGGGTGTTGTCGCTGGTGACAAAGTCGTTACCGCCAGGGAACAGGTTTCCGTTGGAGTAGGTGTCGTTGGTGATGGCCGTGATTTCAATCGGACTGATGGTGTTCACGACCACCGGCACATCCACCAACACCTGCGCGTTGGTGGTGCTGTGGTCGTAGACCTTGTACGTGGTCAGGCCCACTTGCACGGTGCCTTTGTATTCCCAGACACCGGACAGGCCAGCGTTACCGGACACACCGGCGTTGGTGGTGCCGTCGCTGGCCAGGGTGTCGAGCTTGAGGGTGTCGGTGTTGGTACCCTGCACCACCATCTGTACCTTGCCTTCGCTGCTGGTGCTGCCGGTCGGCGTGGTGCTGCCGTCGTTCACCTGCTGTGTGCTGGCAAAGGTGAACGGGGCCATGGTGGATGCATTGGCGCCACCCAGGCTGAGCACGTCGTTGGCCGACATTTGCAAGGTGGATGCGCCTTGCATCTTGAAGATTTCGACTTCCTGAATTTTCTGAACCGTCTGGTTGGCAGTCAACGCTTCGAGGTTGAGCGTGGTGCCTGCAGCGAGCTTGAGCGTGTCGATGCCTGCGCCGCCGTCGATGAAGCCGCCTGCAGCCAGAGTGGCTTGCAGAGCGGTGCTGCTGACCGTAATGATGTCGTCGCTGCCTTCGGCGTCCAAAGCGCCTGCGGTGTAGGTCAGGTTGTCGGGGTTAGGCGTGGCGGGTGGGGTGCTGCCGGCCACGAGAGAGTTGTCAGGAGGTGCTGCGTTTTTAACAAACGAGATGTTGTCCAACACAAAGTTGCCGTCAGCGCCGCCATCGGCTGCGCCACGACCGAAGGCGTTGATATTCAGATCAATGGTGCCTGTCGTGGTGGCAGTGAACGTGGCCGTGAAATGACCTGCTTCTTCGAAACTGGCGGTGTCTTTGCTGGTGAAGTTGATGGCTGCACCATCGAGCACCAGTTGCAGCTTGGCAAAACCGTCCATGTAGTCAAACTTGAGGGTGTAGGACTGGCCTGCCACCACGTTCATGGTTTGGCCCCAGATCTTGGTGGCCACGGTATCGACCACGCCACCCCAATAAGCATCACCCGTGATGGTGCCGTCAGGGTTGGCATGAAGGGTGGTAGACGCTGCGCGGGCATCCCAATCGGATGACCAGCTGATGTTGCTGGTGTTGGCCGTTGTGGCCACCGTGCCGGTCTTGGCGGTTTGACTCGTGACCAGTGTGCTGCTGTGAGCAGCAAAACTGTTGGACACATAGCCCGCGCCACCCGCCGTCAGCCAGTAAGAGGCCTGATCGGCATAGGCAGCACTTGAAGAAATGGTCAGATCCGTCGCAAAGCTGGTGTTGCCACTCGCAAAGTCTCCGTTGGTGACGAGGTTGGTGGAAGCTGTGGTGGTCACCGTCCACAAATTGGACAGCACACTTTCGTTGCCCAGCGGATCAACTTGCTTGGCCGCAAAGGTGTTGCTGCCAGTGCCCACAGCAGTGTTGGTGTTCAGGCCGGTGATCGTCCAGGTGCCACCCGCTTGCACCACAGCCGAGCCGACCAGGTTGGTGCCGGTGTTGTCGTACACATAGACGGTGTTGCCCGCCACGCCCGTGCCGCTGATGGTGCCCAGGGTGTTGGCGGTGGTGCCGTTGTCGGCGATGCTGGCGCTGGTCGAGTCGGTCACGGATGTGATGACGGGCGCAGCTTCGGTGTAGTCGCCGTTGACGACCTGGTCGGTCGGTGTGCCGGCGTTGCCTGCGGCGTCGACCACTTTGCCGGTGTAGGTCCAGCCTGCGGTGTTGCCGGTCGCGCCCGTGGCGCCCACGTAGTTGGTGGTGTCGGTGAACTCCCAGGCGGTGCCTGCGGCATTGACGGTTGCGGTGCCCAGCAGCACGGCGGCGCCAGAGCCTGTCTTGGCCCAAATTTGCACCGTTTCGCCAAAGTTCAGCGGCGCGCTCAGGAAGCCCGAGACCAGGCGACCGGCGCTGGCGTCGGCGGTGGTCCAGTTGGCGTTGCCGCTGGTGAGGCCGCTGTCTTTGGTCATGCTGCCAAAGCTGACGGTTTGTGTGGGCGCTTGGGTGTCGTAGTTGACGCTGACCTGGTTGGCACCCGCTGTGCCTTCGGCTTGGGTGTTGCTGCCCTGGCCCTGGCCGGAGAGGTAGGTGTCGGCGTTGGCGTTGCCTGCGGCGTCGTGGAACTTGCCGGCTTGCACGCCGATGTAGCCGGTGCCTGCGGCGCCGGTGGCGGGGGTGAAGGTGGCGGTGTAGACGTCCTGGCCGCTGCTGTTGACGCCCACGTGCGTGAGCGCGCCCAGCGTGCCGCCGCTGACAGTGATGCTGCCGGTCTGGGTGCTGTCGTTCCAGGTGAAGTCGCTGCTGGCCTCGCTCAGGGTGAAGGTGATCAGCTCGGTGGTGTAAGGCGCACCGGTGCCGCCCAGGGTGTTGCTGGTGGCGCGGGTGACTTCAACCGTGGGGGTGACGGTGTCGTAGCTGAGTGGCAGGTGGTTGTTGACCTCGCCGCCATCGGCGTTGGCGTTGTTAGCCGGGTCGTGGAACGTGCCGCTGGCGATGTTGATGGTGGCCGCGCCGGTGCTGGTGGCGGGCGGGGTGTAGGTGGCGGTGTAGACCAGCGGGTTGGACGCGCTCTGCTGGAAGTTGCTGAGCGTGCCGCCGCCGCTGACGGTGATGTCGTTTTGCGAGAGCAGGAAGTCGGCGCTGACCTCGCTGAGAGTGAAGGTGATGGTGACCGGGCCGTTGACAGCGCCGGTGCCGGTGCGGCTGATTTCAACCGTGGGCGGTGTGACGTCGGTGTTGTAGGTGAAGTCGGTTTTGTTGTTGACGTTTTCTGCGCCTGTGAGGATGTAGTCGTCCTGGTTGAACAAGCCCGCCGCGTCCTTGAAGGCGTTGGCGTGCACACCAATGGTCACGCTGCCGCTGCTGTTGGCCGTGGGCGTAAAGGTGGCGGTGTAGACCTTGTAGCCTGTCGTTGCGTTGCCACTGCTGGCATCGGCCGTCCAGTTGCTGAGGCTGCCCGCACCAGGGGTGACGTACACACCACCGGCCGTGAAGTCGGTGCTGGCCTCGCTCAACGTAAAGGTGACGGTGGTGGCGCCAGTCACCGGGCTGGTGACTTGGCTGATGGCGATGGTGGGCGGCGTGACGTCGGTTTTGACGTTCATGGTCCGGAGGTTGTTTTCCTCCATGACGGTGCCGCTGATAAACGGTTCGTAGGTGTCTTGGTTGGCGTTGTTAGCGGCATCAGTGAAGGTGCCGGCCTTGACGCCCACGCTGGCAGTGCCCACCTTGTTCGCGGTGGGGATGAAGATGGCGGTGTAAACCGTGCTGCTCACAGCGGTCCAGCTGGCGCTGTCGAGCGAGCCGTCGCCGGTGACCGTCACATCTTCAAACGCAAAGTCACTGCTGGCTTCGCTCAGGGTGAAGGTGATGGTTTCGTTGCCGGTCATATCGCCGCTGCCGCTACGGGTGACGGCGACGGTGGGTGAAGTGGTGTCGGTAGCGCTGGTGACGACGATGTCGAACACGTCCTCCGCCGTGGCGTGTTGGCTGTCTTCGCAAATGACTTTGACAGAGTAGGTGCCCGCCGCCGTGGGGGTGCCGGTAAAAGTGCGGGTGGTGGGGTCGAAGGTCAGCCAGCCTGTTGTCGAAAGCGCTGTGTTGTCCGCAAAAGTGGCGGTGTAGTTCTTGCTATCACCGGTGTCGACGTCGGCAAAGGTGCCGCTGTCGAAGGTGTAGCTCAGCAGTGTGCCGGTGGTGCCGGTTTGGTCGGCAAGCAGCTCGGGGAGCACAACGGTGGGCGCGTCGTTGGTGCCGTTGATGGTGACGCTGAGGTTGGCCGTCTTGCTGGTGGTGCCGTCGGTGGCGGTGTAGGTGAAGACTTCGGTCAGCGAGCCGCCCACTTGCAGGGCGTTGACCGTGGCATTGCTGTTGTCGACGGTGTAGGTGTAGCTGCCGTTGGCGCCCATGACGAGGGTGCCGTATTGGCCGGTGACGCTGGTGCCGTTGCTCGCGCTGGTGGAGCCAGAGGTGACGGCGGTGTTGCTGCCGCCAGACAAGGCAATTTGCGTGACGCTGGTGGCGGCGGTGTCGTTGGACATGACGTTGCCGGACGGATTTGTCCCTGCAACAGCGGTGTTGCCGTTTTCAACACCCGCCTCCACGGCTGGGGTAGCGGTGTCGTTGATCAGCGTGAGGCTGCTGGCCACGGTGGTGTTAACCGTGAGCGTGACTTTGTTGTTGGCTTCGTAGTTGGCCGAGGTGTTGTCGTAGGTATCGACGTTGGCGTTGGGTGTGGTGGCCGTGTCGGTGAACTTGCCTGCCGCGATCTTGACCACGCCATCGACCTGACTATTGGCCGTGGGCGTGAAGGTGGCGGTGTAGACGGTTTGGCCGTTGATGGTGGTGGGGTTACTCAGGGCACTGAGCGTGCCCCCTTCAACAACGATGCTGTTCGTAGACGCCGTGGGGTTGGCTGGGTCCCATACAAAACCGGTAACTGCTTCGCTGAAGGTGAAGGTGATCAGCGCCGTCTGGCCGCTGGAGAGGCTGGCCTGGTTGCTGGTGATGGCCACGGTTGGCGGTGTGACGTCGGCTGCGGCGGCCAGGGTGATCTTGAAGTCGTCGCTGGCAGACAGGCCGCCCTTGTCGGTGCGGATGGCACGGATGTAGATGTCGCCTGCGGCGGTTCCGGCCGGTGGCGTGCCGGTGAAGATGCCGGTGGCCGCGTCCAGTTGCAGCCAGCTGGGCAGGTTGCCGCCGTTGACGAGGTTGCCCGCGCTGTCGACCAGCTTGGCGCTGTAGGTGGCGGTTTCGCCGTTGGCCACGGTGTCCACGTCGGCAAAGTTGCTGGTGACGTTGATGGGCGTCAGCGCGGTGCCGACGGTGCCTGTTTTGTCGGCGATGGCGGTGGTGACGGTTGGCGCGTCGTTGGCACCGGTGATGCTGACCACCAAGGTTTTGGTGTTATCGGTCAGGCCTGCGGCGTCTTTGACGGTGTAGGTGAACGTGTCGGTGAGGGCTGTGCTTGTTGGCAACAGCGCCTGGACGGCGGTGTCGTTTTGGTTGACGACGTAGGTGTAGCTGCCGTCCGTGCCGATGTGCAGCGTGCCGTGGGCACCGGTGACGGTAGTGCCGGTGCTTGCGCTGGCCGAGGTGGCGGTGACGGTGGTAGCAGTGCCCGTGGTACCAGCCAGGATGGCGCTGACGGTGCGGGTGTCGCCCGTATCAACATCGGTATCGTTGCTCAGCACGTTGCCGCTCGGGTCAATGCCTGCAATGGCGTTGCTGACGCCGCCTTTTTCAACGGCGGTGGCGGTGTCGGCCACGGCCACCGGCGCGTCGTTGGTGCCGGTGATGGTGATGACCAGGTTGGCGCTGCCGCTTTGGGTAGCGCCGTCGCTGGCGGTGTAGGTGAAAACTTCGCTCAGCGAGCTGCCGGTTTGCAGGGCGTTGACGGTGGCGTTGCTGTTGGTGAGGGTGTAGGTGTAGCTACCGTCGGCGCCCATGACGAGCGTGCCGTATTGGCCGGTGACGCTGGTGCCGTTGCTCGCGCTGGTGGAGCCAGAGGTGACGGCGGTGTTGCTGCCGCCAGACAAGGCAATTTGCGTGACAGTGGTGGCGGTGTTGTCGTTGCTCAGGACGTTGAGGCTGGCGACGCCGCTGGTGGTGCTGGCGAGCGCGCTGCCGGCGGTGGCGTTACCCACGCCGCCCGCTTCGCCAATGCTGGCGGTGTCGTTTTGAACACTGAAGGTGGCGCCTTGGGTGTTGTAGGCGATGTCGACCTGGTTGGCGGTGGCGCTGCCATCTGCCGGTTGGCTGTTGGTGCCTTGCCCGGTGCGGTAGGTATCCAGGTTGGCGTTGCCTGCGAGGTCGTGGAATTTGCTGGAATCGACCTTGATGGTGGCGGTGCCACTGCTGTTGCTGTTGGGCGTGAAGGTGGCTGTGTAGGTGGTCGCGCTGGTTTGGGTCCAGTTGGACAGCGTGCCGCCATCCACTTCGACCATGCTTTGGGCGAAGTCGCTGCTGGCCTCGATCAGGGTGAAGGTGATGGTTTCGGTGCCGCTGGTCAGGGTGCCGCTGCCGCTGCGGGTGATGCCGATGGTGGGCGGTGTGGTGTCGGTATTCCAGCCCAGGGTGAGCTGGTTGTTGCCTTCGACGACGTGGCCAGTGACGGTGTCGGCGGTGTCGCTGTAGGTGTCTTTGTTGGTGTTACTGGCGGCGTCGTTGAAAGTGCCCGCCTTGATGCCCAGGGTGACCGTGCCAACGCTGCCCGTGCCCGTGCCCGTGCCCGTGGGCGCGGTGTAGGTGGCTTTGTACTGGGTGTAGCGGCCGTTGGCATCTGGCGTGCCCACGCCGACGAGGTTGCTCAGGGCACCTTGGGTGGCGGCATCCAATGGCTGGCCGTTGGCTGTGTTGACCACATCGGTCAGGTCAAAGTTGCTGACGGGTTCGCTGAAGACGAAGACGATGGTGTCTGTCGCCGTGACAGCGGTGGTGCCCACGCGGCTGATGGCCACGGTGGGGGGCGTGGTGTCTGCGGCGGGGTTGGTGTCGTAGCTGGCGCTGACGATGTTGTTGTCTTCCTGGACGGTGTTGGCCACACCGCTTTCGAAGGTGTCTTTGTTGTTGTTGCCTGCGGCGTCGGCAAAGGTACCGGCTTTGACGCCAATGGTGGCGGTGCCTTCGCTGCCCGCGGTGGGCGTGAAGGTGGCGATGTATTGCGTGTACACGCCGGTGGCGGTTTTGCTGCTTTCCACGCCGACAAGGTTGCTGATCTGGCCACCGGTGTAGGTAATGTCAGCGGTGGTGAAGCTGCTGGTGGCGACGGGTTCAGAGAAGTTGAAGTAGATGGTCTCTGGCCCGGTCATGGTGCCGGTGCCCGAGCGCAGCACTTCGACCGTGGGCGGGGTGGTGTCGGTGGATGGCGTGGCGGTGTTGTAGCCGATGTCGACTTTGTTGTTGGCTTCGTAGCTGGTGTTGGCAACACCGGTGAGGTAGGTGTCTTTGTTTTTGTTGCCTGCCAGGTCGGTGAATTTGTCGCTTTCCACACCGATGGTGGCGGTGCCGCTGCCGCTTGGGGGCGTGAAGGTGGCGGTGTAGACGGTGTAGCCACCGGTGGCGGTGCCGCTGGCGGCCACGGGGGCGAAGTTGGTGAGCGCGTTGGCGATCACGTTGCCTTGCGCGTCTTTGACGGTGACGTCGCTCAGGTCAAACGTGAGCGAGGCTTCGCTGAGCGTGAAGGTGATGGTATCGGTCTGGCCGCTGGCGAGGTTGCCTGTGCCGTCGCGGCCCACGATGACGGTGGGGGGCGTGGTGTCGGTGGACGGACTGAGGGTGTTGTAGCTGATGGTCTGGTGGTTGTTGGCTTCGTAGTGCGCGTCGCCGCTGACGTAGGTGTCCTGGTTGAGGTTGCCTGCGGCGTCGCTGAATTTGCTGGAGGCGACGGCCACTTTCAGGCTGCCAGAGGCGTTGGCTGGCGCGGTGAGTGTGGCGACGTAGGTGGTGTACCCGGTGCCTGCAGTGCCGCTGGTGGGTACGGCGGCAAAGTTGCTGAGTGTGCCGGTGACGGGGGTGCCCGATGCGTCGAGCACGACGATATCGTCTAGCGTGAAGTCCTTGCTGGCTTCGCTCAGGGTGAACTGGATGGTTTCGTTGCTGGTGAGCGTGCCGCTGCCCAGGCGCAGGACTTCGATGGTGGGCGGCGTGGTGTCGCTGTGAATGCCGTTGTTGGTGATGAAGTTGACGGTGTTGTTGGCTTCTGCGCCATCGGCGTTGTAGTTGTTGGCAGCGTCGCGGAAGGCGTTGCTGTCGACATGCACGCTGCCGGTACCTTGGCTGCCACCGGTGGGCGTAAAGGTGGCGGTGTATTGGGTGTTGCCCGAGCCGGCCACGACCTGGAAGTTGGACAGGGTGCCGCCGGTGGTGGCGATGTCGTTTTCCGAGAACAGGAAGTCGGTGCTGGGCTCGCTCAGGGTGAAAGTGACGACGGTGGTTTCACCTGCGTTGAGCGTGGTTTTGGCCGCGCTGATGGCGATGGTGGGGGCCGTGGTGTCGGTGGGCGCGGGGTTGGTGCGCGCGTCGTAGCCGAGGGTGACTTGGTTGTTGGCGTTTTCTGCGTTGTTGTTGGCGCCACCGGTCAGGGTGTAGTCGTCCACGTTGGCGTTGGGTGTGGTGGCGGCGTCGGTAAACCTGCCTGCACGCACGCCAATGGTGGCGGTGCCGTTGGTACCCGAGTCGGGCACAAAGGTGGCGGTGTATTGGGTGTAGACGCCGGTGGCGGTTTTGCTGGTTTCGACAGGCACGAGGTTGCTCATGTTGCCGCCAACGGCGTCGATGTCGCCCACCACGAAGCTGCTGGCGGGCACGCCTTCGCTGAAGGTAAAGACGATGGTCTCGCCTGCGCTGCCGACGGTGCCGCTGCCCATGCGGGAGACGGCCACCGTGGGGGGCGTGGTGTCGGTGGTGCCGGTGTTGGTGAGCTGGACCCAGTTGTTGGCTTCGGATGTGGCGCCTGATACGGCGCTGGCACTGGTGCCGCTTGCGCTGCCTTTGTAGGTGTCGGTGTTGCGGTTGCCTGTGGCGTCGGCAAATTTGCCTGCGTCAACACCGATCTTGTCGGTGCCGCCGATGCTGCCTGCTGTGTAGGTAGCGGTGTACTGGGTGCCATTGCTGCCGGGTACGGCCTGCAGGTTGCTGACGGTACCGTTGCCTGCGAAGACATCTATGTCTTCAAGCGTGAACTCGGTGCTGGCTTCGCTCAGGATGAAGGTGAGCGTAGCGGTCTGGCCTGCGGCCAGGCTGGTCTTGTCGATGCTGACCTGGATGGTGGGCTTGTCGGTATCAACCGGGTTGGTGCTGCGTGTGTCGTAGCCCAGCGAAACCTGGTTGGTGTTGTTGGTGTCGAGTTGGGTTTCTGCGCCTGTGGGTGCGGGGTTGACGTAGGTGTCTTTGTTGGCGTTGCCGGCGTTGTCGGTGAAGCGGCCGCTGGCCACACCAATGGTGGCGGTGCCGCTGCTGTTGGCGGCCGGGGTAAAGACGGCGGTGTATTTGGTGTAACCGGTGGCGGCCGTGCCGCTGCTGGCCACGGGCGTAAAGCCGCTGAGCGTACCGCCCCTGGTGTCGATGTCGTCAGCGCCAAACGTGGTGCTGGCTTCGCTCAGGGTAAAGAGGATGGTTTCGGTGCTGTTGGCGTCCAGCGTGGTGGCACCTGTGTTGGTGCGCTCGACCAGGATGGTGGGTGGGGTGGTGTCGCCGGCAGGAGTGTTGGCAGCAATGCGGACGATGTTGGTGTTGGTCGAATCGGTGTCGGCACCATCGGCATTGAAGTTGCCAGCCGCGTCAGAGAACTTGTCGCTGGCGACGTGGATGACGCTGGTGGTGGTGCTGCCCGCCGTGGGCGTGAAGGTGGCGGTGTACGACGTACCACTGCCCGTGAGGTTGCTGAGGGTACCACCGGTCACTTGGATGTCGGCCAGCGTGAAGTCGGTGCTGGCCTCAGACAGCGTGAAGGTGATGGTGGCGGTTTGGCCGGCGCTCAGGCTGGTCTTGTCGCTGGCGACCAGGATGGTGGGCGCCGTGGTGTCGATGGTGAAGGGCGTGCCGTCGGTGCTGCTGGTGGGGCCGCCTGGGGGCGTGACACGGATTTCGGGCGTGTAGTCGCCGTCGGGCAAGGCGTTGGGTACGTTGATGCTGTACTGGCCGTTTTCATCGGCCTTGCCTTTGACCACGGTGTCGGGCTGGCCGTTTTGGCCGGGGATGCGGATTTCGACTTCCGAGCCGGGAGGCGCGGTGCCGCTGATGGTGGGCGTGTTGTCCAGCGTCTTGTTGTCGCCGGGGGTGCCGGTGTCGCTCTTGGGGTCCAGCGCGCCAGTCACCAGGCCAGGCGTGGTGTTGGTGGGCAGGCTGACGGTGTTGTTGGCGTCCGCGCCGTCTTGGTTGTTGTTGCCTGCGGCGTCAGTGAATTTGTTGCTGGCGACGCTGATGACGCTGGTGGTGGTGCTGTTGGCGTTGGGCGTAAAGACGGCGGTGTAGACCTTGGGGTCGCTTGGGCTTTGGGTGAGTGTGCCCAGGGTGCCGCCGGTGACGCTGATGTCGCCGTGCACAAAGTTGCTGCTGGCCTCGCTCAATGTGAAGGTGACCAGCGTGGTCTGGCCGGTGGCCAGGCTGCTGCGGTCGGCGCTGATGGCGATGGTGGGCAGCGTGGTGTCGGCGACCGTGGTGTTGGTCGTCATGCTGACGATGTTGGTGTTGGTGACACCGGTGTCTGCACCGTCCACGTTGAAGTTGCCCGCAGCGTCAGAGAACTTGAGACTGTCGACCTTGACGGTGCTGATGGTGGTGCTGTTGGCACTCGGCGTGAAGGTGGCGGTGTAGACCTTGCCGCTGCCAGACACAGGCACGAGGTTGCTGAGCGTGCCGCCGGTGGCCGTGACGTCGGCCAGGGTGAAGTCGCTGCTGTCTTCACTCAGGGTGAAGGTGATGGTGGCCGTTTGGCCGGTAGACAGGCTGGTTTTGTCGCTGGTCACCAGCACGGTGGGCGGCGTGGTGTCGATGGTGAAGGGCGTGCCGTCGCTCTCGACAGGCGTGCCACCGCCCGGGGGCGTGACCTTGATCTTGGGTGTGTAGGTGCCGTCGGGCAGCCCGTCGGGGATGGTGTAGCTGTAGCTGCCGTCGGGGTTGACGGTGACGGGGTAGTCCTTGCCGTTGATGTTGACGCTGGCGGTGCTGCCCGGCGGCACTTTGCCGGTGATGGTGGGCGTGTCGTCGTTGGTGACGTTGTCGCCCGGGGTGCCGCTGTCGCTGTTGGGCGCGAGGAAGCCGGTGCCGCCACCGGTGACGGTGTTGGTGGGCAGCATGAGGGTGTTGTTGACTTCGTCACCGTCGGTGTTGAAGTTGTTGGCGGCGTCGGAGAACTTGCCGCTGCCCACGCTGATGACGCTGGTGGCGGTGCTGCCTGCGGTGGGCGTGAAAACGGCGGTGTAGACGTCTTCACCGCTGCTGTTGACGCCCACGTGCGTGAGCGCGCCCAGCGTGCCGCCGCTCACGGTAATGTCGCCGGTTTGCGTGGTGGCGTTCCAGGCGAAGTCGGTCACGGCTTCGCTGAGGGTGAAGGTGACGGTGGTGGTTTGGCCGGCAAGCAGCTGGGTCTTGTCGGCCTGGATGAAGATGGTGGGCGGCGTGGTGTCGATCACGAACGGCGTGATGGGCGTGGGTGTGCCACCGTTGACGATGACTTCGGGCGTGTACACGCCGTCGGGCAGGTTGTTGGGCTGGGTGAAGCTCCAGGTGCCGTCGGGGTTGACGGTGGCGGGGCCTTCGCCGACCACGTTGCCTTTGTCGTCCTTGATTTTGATGACGGCGGTGCTGCCCGGCGGCACGGTGCCTTTGAGCTCGGGGGTGGTGTCGTTGGTTTTGTTGTCGCCCATGACGCCGCTGTCGGACGTGGGGGCGAGTTTGCCTGTCGCGGCATCGGGGGTGGGGTTGACGCCGGTGTTGAAGCCAACGGTGTTGTTGGCTTCGTAGGTGGCACCGGTGGCGGCGGGGTTTTCGTTGGTGTCTTTGTTGAGGTTGCCTGCAGCGTCGCTGAACTTGTTGCTGGCGATGCTGACGGCGCCTGCGCCGCCGCTGGTGCTGGTGTAGGTAGCGGTATAGACCAGCGGGTTGGTGGCGCTTTGCTGCAGAGTGCCGAGGGTGCCGCCCGTGACAGCGATGTCGGCCAGCGTGAGGTCGGTGGTGCCTTCAGAAACGGTAAAGGTGACAACGGTGCTAGCACCGGCGGCGAGTGTGGTCACCGGGGCAGTGATGGCCACCGCGGGCGGCGTGGTGTCGATGACGAATTGTTTAAGGGGCGTGGGTGTGCCGCCGTTGACGATGGCCTCGGGCGAGTAGGTGCCGTCGGGCAGGTTGTTGGGCTGTGTGAAGCTCCAGGTGCCGTCGGGGTTGATGGTGGCGGGACCTTCGCCGACCACGTTGCCATTGGCATCTTTGATTTTGATGACAGCGGTGGAGCCCACAGGCACTTTGCCGGCGAGCTCGGGCGTGGCGTCGTTGGTGGTGTTGTCGTTGGGGGTGCCGGTGCTGTTGTCGCTGACGGGGGCGAGGCCGCCGCTGGCGGTGGCGTTGGTGGCCAGCGTGATGGTGTTGGTGGTGGCAGGGGCGGTGTCTGCGCCGTCGGTGTTGAAGTTGGCGGCGGCGTCAGAGAACTTGCCGCTGGGCACCGTGATGGAGGCACTGGTGCCGGTGGTGCTAGGGGTGAAAGTGGCGGTGTAGATCTTGGGGTCGGTGGGGCTCTGCACAAAGTTGCTGAGCGTGCCGCCGGTCACGGCGATGTCTGTGGCCGTGAAGTCGGCCACGGGTTCGGACAGCGTGAAAGTGATGGGCGTGGTTTGACCCGCGACCAGGCTGTTGGTAGGGGCGCTGACGACGATGCTGGGGGGCACGGTGTCGATGGTGAAAGGCGTGAGCGGCACGGGTGCGTTGGGCGTGCTGCTGCCTTGGGGGGTGACGATGAGTTGCGGGGTGTAGGTGCCGTCGGGCAGGCCGTTGGGGACGGTGTAGGTCCAGTTGCCGTTGGCATCAACCTGGACGGGTTGCTCCACGCCGTTGATGATGATTTTGGCGGTGGAGCCGGCGGGCACTTTGCCGTTGAGGCTTGGAGTGTTGTCGTTGGTGATGTTGTCGCCCAACGGGCCGCTGTCGTTGGGGGCAGTTTTGGTGAGCGCGCCGGTGACGGTGGCATTGGTGGCCAGCGAGACGATGTTGTTGGCCTCGGCCCCGTCGGTGTTGAGGTTGCCTGCGGCGTCGCTGAATTTGTCGTTGGCGACGCTGATGGTGGCGCTGGTGCCAGTGCTGGCAGGTGTGAAAGTGGCGGTGTAAACCAGCGGGTTGTTGGGGTCTTGCTGGAAGTTGGACAGGGTGCCGCCGGTGACGGCAACGTCGCCTTGCGCAAAGTCGGCCACGGCTTCGCTGAGGGTGAAGGTGACGGTGGCGGTTTCGCCCGAGGCGAGTGCGGCAGCGTTGCTGGTGATGGCAATGCTGGGCGGCGTGGTGTCGATGGTAAAGGGGGTGAGGTTGGACTTGGTGGTCACGCCGTTTTGCGTGACGTTGAGGATGGGGTAATAGGTGCCGTCGGGCAGGTTGGTGGGTTGCTGGAAGGTCCAGGTGCCGTCGGGGTTGACGGTGACGGGGTAGGTCTGCCCGTTGATGGTGACGGTGGCCGTGCTGCCCACGGGTGCGGTGCCGGTCAGCGTGGGCGTGTTGTCGCGGGTGATGTCGTCGTTTTTGTTGCCGCCATCGGTCAGGTCGCTGGTGTCGGAGAGCTTGCCGCTGATGCCGTTGGTGGGCGTGGTGTTGTCGTCTTTGTTGAGCACGTATGCGGCAGCGCCTGCAGCGCCCAGGCCAAGCAGACCCAAGAGCGGGAAGGCGGCAATGGCGGCTGCAGCGGGCGCGATGATCTCGCCCGCGCCCAGCGCCATGGCAACGTCCTGGCCGCCTTCGGGCAGCATTTGCACCAGGCCCAGGGGGTGCGGGTCTTCGGGGATGTATTCGTAGAGGTTGCCGTCTTCGGCTTCGCCAATGAGGCCCTTGTGGTCCTTGGCCATGACGTCGTAGTAGCCCTCGATGACGATATCGGGGCGGCTGCCGCCTTCAAAGGTGATGACCAGGTCGTTGCCGACGCGCTTGACCTTGACGTTTTGCGGGGCGTAGCTGTGGGCCTGGCCAGCTTGCATTTCCACCAGTTGGTACGTTTCGCCAGCCTTGGCTTTGATGCGCAGGGCGCGGCCTTTGTCGCCGCTGTTTTGCGCGACTTTGTGGGTGCGCAGGTCAGACGCTTGGGTGCTGGTGACGATGACGGTGTATTGGTTGGCCATGGTGTTTCTGCCTTACTTCAATTCGTTTGTTTGTTTTGCTTTGCTGTGCGATCAGTGGTGCGTCAGTTGCGCACGCCTGTGACCTGGACCACCACGCGGCGGTTGGGTTGGTTGCAGGCCTGGGTTTGCGGCGTGGGGGTATTGCCGCAGCCGGTGACGACAAGCTCTTTGGGGCCGCGGCCTTCGGTGGTGACGCGTCCGCGCAGCAGGGGGCTGATTTGCATGTATTCGCTGACCGTGCTGGCGCGTTGCTCGGACAGGCGCTGGTTGTAGGCGTTGGAGCCCAGCGGGTCGGTGTAGCCAATGAGGTGCACGTGTTCGACCGACTTGTAGCGGGTGCGCAGGTGCAGCATGAGTTGTTCGAGGGCGTTGATGCCGTGGTCGGTCAGGCCGGCGCGGTCGGAGCGGTTGAACATGAAGAGGGTGTCGCCCGCGAGCGTGATGGCTTCGGTGGCTTGTACGGCCACGGCCTGGCAGGGTTGCTGGCCTTTGACGCGGCTGACGGTGTGCATTTGCAGGCGGGTGCCATCGAGTTCGCGCACGGCGCGGTCTTGATCGACGGGCACGAGCACCAGGCGGGGTGCGCCGTTGCGGACCGCTTGTTCTTGCACGCGGATGTATTGGGTGCGGCCGTCTTGCAGGGGCACTTCGCTGATGCTGTCCAGGCGCGCGGCGTTGGCGTTGCGCTCGACGTCGCGGTAGCGCACGCCGGCTTTGACGTTGGCAGGGGCCAGGCACAGTTCGCTGTAGCCGCCGGGCACGAGCGAGGTTTGGTAGTCGCCGTTGACGAAGATGCTGGCGGCGCCAGGCTGGCGCGGGTCGTTGATGGCGGTGTTGGTGTTGTTGGTGGTGGTGTCGTCTTGCTCAATGGTTTGAGCAAGGTTTTGCACGCGCTGGCGAGCGCCCAGCTCCAGCGGGCGGGTGACGTAACGGATGCCGCTGCCGAGGGCGTTGTTGGCGACGTTGTTGGTGGCGTTGTTGATGACTTTGCCGTTGTCGTCAATGGCCACCAGGTTGGCTTTGTCTGCGGCGGTCGGCAGGTTGGCTTGGCGGGGGCGGTAGAACACGAGGCGCGATTGGCCGGCGCGCACAAAGGCGGGGCCAGGGGTGAAGGGGTCGGCCAGGTGTTCGATCTGGCCGGTCAGCCCGCCTGCGGTGGCGGTGCGCTGACCGTCTGGTTGCTGCAAGAAGCCGTCTTGCGCCAGGGCTTGCGAAAACCCCAAAATCGCCAAAATTGCGACAAAATATTTTGCATTATTCGATTTAACCGAATAAATATTTTTAATGCCTGCCAGCGCCATCGCGTTTCTCCAGTTGTACGTTGATTGCGCGGCATTAAAAGTGAATTTACCTTGTAAATTCAATGACTTATGAAATACAAGTCGCTTAATGCCGGCAATTTATACAAATAAGATACTGGAGAAAAATAAAAAATCCATACGCCAATTGGCGTATATGGAGCAGGAATTTGTAACGCTTTTGGAGAAAAACCCAGCCCCTGGCCAGGATGGAATGATGCCCTGCACCGGAGGATCAGAGATGCGGGGTTAGGTGACAAGTCGGGCCCATCGGGATAAAATGCATGGAATTTCAATGAGAAATTTTTCATGCCTGCAACCGCTTCATTGCCAACCTCATCCCTGCGGGGTGCCACTGCGCACCTTGCGGATGAGCTGAAAGCCGGTCATGTCTATCGGCGGGAGGATCTGGCTCGCCTGAGCAATGCGGTCGACCGGCATCTGCGTGAGCTGGTATCGATGGGCAAGCTTCAAAAGCTGGCCCAGGGGCTTTACCACGCCCCCAAACAGTCAAACTTTGGCCCCCTGCCCCCAGCCGACGATCAGGTTGTGAAGGGATTTCTGCGGGACAAGGAATTTCTGGTGTTCTCGCCGTCGTCTTACAACGCAGTCGGACTGGGCACCACCCAGCTCTACAACCAGACATTGGTCTACAACCACAAGCGCCATGGCGTCTTCCGGCTGGGAAATCGGCAGTTCGATTTCAGGGTGAAGCCCCGCTTTCCAAAGAAGCTGACTCGCGAGTTCCTCTACGTAGACCTGCTCAACAATTTGGAAGAACTGGCCGAAGACCGGAATGTGGTGCTCAGCCGGGCTCGCAGCAAGCTACCCTCCTTCAACCTGGATCACCTGCAAGTGGCCGTAGAAAGCTACGGCAACATGGCCACGCGCAAACGATTCCGGGAGTGGATCAATGGCTGAGTTTCTTCACGAGCGACGCGACTTCGGCCAATTGCTCGCGGTTGTTGCCAACGATCGAGGCCTCGACCCCATGCTGGTCGAGAAGGATTACTGGATCATGCACGGGCTATGGGGCCTGCAGGCACAGGGCTTTGTGTTCGAACTAAAGGGCGGCACCTCCCTGTCCAAAGGCTTTGGGGTGATCCATCGGTTCTCTGAGGACATCGACATCCGTATCGAGCCACCAGCCGACATGGATGTGAAAATCGGCCGTAACCAGGACAAGCCACCGCACATTGCCTCTCGGCAGGCGTATTACGACGAACTGGCCAAACGCATCAGCATTCCCGGCATCGAGAGCGTAGAGAGAGACACCTTTTTCGATGACGACAAAATGCGAAGCGCAGGCATTCGCCTGTCTTACTCACCGCGGGCAGCCACTCTGACTGGGGTAAAAGACGGCATTCTGCTGGAGCTGGGGTTTGACGATACAGCACCTCATCGACCAGTCACGATCTCCTCATGGGCCTTGGATTTCGCCCTGGCCAGAGGCGTCCAGGTGTTCGATAACCGGGCGGTGGACGTACCCTGCTACGCGCCAACACACACCTTTGTCGAGAAACTCCAAACCATTTCGACCAAGTACCGGCGTCTGGCCGAGGCCAAGGGGTTCCCGGCAAACTTCCTACGGCACTACTACGACGTGTATTGCCTGCTTGATCTACAGGAAGTTCAGGAATTCATGCAAACGCCTGCATATCAAGAGCGGAAACAGCAGCGCTTTCGGTCCGCCGATGAATTGGTGATCTCCAGGAATCCAGCATTCACCTTGAGCAATCTAGAGCAACGGGAGCTTTTTGCATGGGAATACAAAAAATCTTCCGCTCTCTATTACCAGGGACAGCCAGATTTTGATCAGCTACTTGCAAGAATCAATAAGTACCTGAATGCAATGTGAATCGACCCAGATCTACTAGACACCAAATCAATTTGTAGCTGGACTGACTTGTCGGCGACTGACGTCGTAGCCGAACCAGCGTTCGGAGATGGTTTTAAGGCTGCCGTCGCGCAGCAGGGTTTCGATGGCGGTGGCAAGTTGCTGGCGGGTGGCTTGGTCGCCTTTGCGCACGGGCAGGCCCAGGGTGTGGGGCGCGGCAAAGGGGGCGGTGACTTTGATGGGCCAGCGGTGTTGTTCGATGTAGTACTCGGCGATGAGGTTTTCTTCGAGGACGGCGTCCACTTTTTGTTGAGCAAGCGCGTGCAGGCCTTGCTCGATGTGTTCAAACCCGATAACGCTGTTGCCAAGAGCGGCGCGTGCCTGTTCTTCAACGCCTGTGCCGGACAGGACGCCCAGGCGTTTGCCGACAAGGTCGTCAAGGCTGAGGAAGTCGCGCTGGTCGTCTTCGTGCTGGACGCAGCTGAGCTGGATGTTGGCGTAGGCGGGTTGGACGAAGTCGTATTTGCGGCGGTTGTCGGGGGTGATGAGCAATTGGTTGCCGAGCCAGTCGAGTGCGCCGGTTTGCAGGCTGGTTTGCAGCGCACTTGGTGTGCCGGCGACGATCTGCATCGGGCGCCCCAGGAGTTGACACAGGCGGCGACAAACGTCGACGTCGAAACCGATGAGGTGGTCGTTGTCGTCCAGAAAGCTGAAGGGTTCGTAGTGGCGGATGAAGCCGATGCGGCAGGGTGGGCCTGCGGGTGTTGGCGTGAGTTGTTGCGCGCGTGCGGGCACTGCGTTGACGATGGGCACGAGGACCAGGCTTTGCAGCCATTGGCGACGACCGGGGTTGAAGGTGGGCTTAGCCATGGAAGGCCCCTTCAAAGCAGTGGCGCAGTTCGTGACCGAGGTAGTTGTAGCCGGTTTGCGGTGGGGTGACGATGGTGCATTCTTTGCGGCGGGTGTTCCAGTAGGCGCAGGCCATGGGGCGCGAGGTGGGCGTGATGGGGTGGCCGGTGATGCGGGCGCAGTATTCGTGGCCGTCGGGGCGGGGGAGCACTTTGACGGTGGGGTCCTGGATGACGCGGCGTTCAGTGGGCAGGGGGGTAAAGCGGGTGGTGTCCACGGCGGGGGGCTGCAGGCCCAGACCGCCAGCGCAGGCGCTGAGCAGCAGGGTCAGGATCAGGATGGAGAGTGTTCGCATGGTGGCGTGAATGTCCTTAACGTCCTGTCAGGCAGGCCAGGAAGAGATGGCCGAGCACGGAGTGGGTGGTGTCTGCGGTGGTGACGAGGGTGCATTGCTTGCTGGCGAGGTGCCAGGTGGCGCAGTTGCCTTGCCAGGTGCTGATGCCGTCTTGCGGCTGAATGCGGGCGCATACAGCTTGCGGGTTGGCGTTGACGCGCCAGCTGGTGCGGGGTTGGCGCATTTGCAGTTGTTCGGCCCGGGGCATGTCGAAAGTGGCAAAGTCAAGCAGCGGGTCGGCTTTTGCAGATGTGCAGCCGAGCACACCAACAGTGAGTAACAAGAAGAGCGGGGGGGATGGGCGCAACCTGTTCATGTCAGAAACGATAGGTGGCGCCCACGCGCAGGGTGCGGCCCCAGAGGTTGCTGTAGGCGGTGTCGATGCCGGGGGTGTTGGGGCTGGGGGAGTTGATGCCTTGGGTGGGCAGTTTGTTGGCCACGTTGTAAATGCCGGCGCGTAGCTCCAGCGCGCGGGTGGGGCTGTACTGGGCAACGAGGTCGAGTGTGCTGAAGGCGGGAATGGTGACGGTGGGCAGATCGGGCAGTTGAAGGTCTGTGTAGGCGCTGCGGTAGTGCCAGATGGCGCCCAGGTTCCAGTCGGCCTGGTTGTAGGCGAGCAGGACTTGTGCGTTGAATTTGGGGGTGGGTTTGTAGGTCAGGCTGGAGATGCGGCCCAGGTCGGACTCCTGACGCATACCGGCGTCTTTCCATGAAGCCAAATATCGGGTGAGTTGGGCTTGCAGGGAGATGCGGCCGTGGTCGGTGGGGTGGCGCCAGCGCAGGTCGAAGTCGATGCCGCGTTTGAGCGAGCTGGCGTTGTTGCGCAGGGGCAGGTACAGGGCGAGGTCACCGTTGCTGTCGCGGATGAAATTGTCGGCATGTTGTAGCGGGTTGAGCAATACGCCTGCGGAGATGTCCTGGCCGATTTCGTTTTTGATGGCGACTTGCCAGACGTCGGCGCTCAGGCTGATGCGGTGGTTGATGTCGTGGCGCACACCAAAGGTCAATTGCTGCGAGGTCTCGGGTTGCAGTGTGGTGGCGCCTTGGGTGTAGGTGGGGATGAAGTTTGCGCCGCTGACGCAGCGGGCACCCAGGCTGCTGGCAATGTCTGTGGGGCAGGTGTAGCCGGTGGGGATCTGGGCGTTGCCGAAGTAGTAGCGCTGCTCGTTGAGCTGGGCGGTTTGTGGGGCCCGAAAGCCGGTGCCGAAGGCGGCGCGCCATTGCCAATCGGATGTGGGGCGCCACAGGGCGGAGAGTTTGCCGTTGAAGGTGTGGAACTGGTCGTAGCGGTCGGCGCGCATGGATGCGGTGGACTCGAGGTTGTCGCGCCAGGGGGTGCGCAATTCGGTGTAGGCGGCGACGCTGTCGCGGTTCAGGTCAAAGTCGGGCTGGGAATTGAGTGTGTTGGTATTGCGGTAGGTGCTGGTTTCGCGGCGCACTTCGCTGCCCAGCGCCCATTGCGCGGCGCCGCCATCGAGCGTCCACAACTCGCGCTGGCCGCGAACTGTGGCGCCCGCAAAGCGTGTGTGCCCTTGGTTGAGGGGGTAGCTGGTGATCTGGCTTTCGAGCTGGGCATTCAAGGCTGGCGCCGCGGCAGAGCTGAACCAGCCTTCGCTGATGGGCAGGCTGCCGTTGTCGCCCAGGAGGCCCTGGGGGAGTTGCCTGATGTAGCCGTGTTGTGCGGCGCTTTGTGTGTAGTGGGCGCTGGCCTGGTAATCCCAGGTTTGCCACTGGCCCTTGAGGCCGATGTGTGCACTCAAAGTGGTGTGCTCAAACCCAAGCACAGGGCCTGCAATGGCGGGACGCCAAAGCACCCAGGCACCAGAGGACATGCCAGCTTGCGCAAGCCATGGGGCGGCCACAGGGCTGCTGGCATCGACCCAGCGGGCGGTGCTGTCAAACACGGTGCGGGCTTGCTGGGTGTTGGTGCCCCAGAGCAGGTCGGCAAAGAGTTGCTGCCCGCTGTCGATCACAACATCGCCGCGTACGTGCAGCGCTGTACGGCGCTGGCTGGGGTAGTAGTCCAGTTGGGGGTAGGGGTTGCCTTGGCAGTAGGTGCCAGAGGGGTCTGCGCTCCAGCTTGTGGGGCATGGCTGCGCTTGCGCGAGCAAAGGGCTCCAGGCGCTGTTCCAGACAGAGGGGGCGGGGCTGTAGAGCGTGGCAGGTGAGGTGTAGAGGTCGGTCAGGGTGTACGTCATGGCCGTGGCGTTGGCGCCGCTGCCAATGGTGGTGCCACCGGTGCTGAGACCGGGACGGTCTGCACCGCTCAGAGCGCAGCGTTCGCTGTGTTCGAACTCTGCGCGTAGATGAAAACCGTCGCGGCGCAGGCTGCCTTTGGCGAGCTGCACAGACAGGCTTTCGGTTTGCGCCGCCCCGCCTGCAGGGCGGGTTTTGTCGGCGCTGATGCTGATGCCCTTGCGCTCCTCGTTCATGATGATGTTGACCACGCCGGCCAATGCATCGGTGCCGTACAGCGAAGAGGCGCCGTCGCTCAACACTTCAATGCGGTCGATGGCGCTGATGGGGATGTTGTCCAGATCAACACCCGTGCGCTCGCCACCCGCAATACTTTGGCGACCGTAGGGCGCGATGCGCATGCCGTTGACCAGCACCAGGGTGCCGTTGGGCATGCCGTGAATGGCAGCGTTGGCAAAGCCACCGTTGCTGGCCAGGAACTGACCGGCTTCGATCATGTTGCCCATGTAGGGCAGGCTCTGGATCAGGTCGGAAGTCTGCGTCAGACCGGTCTTGCGAATGTCTGCGCGGGTGATGATTTCTACCGGCAAGGCGCGCGACTCGGCCGCACGGCGCAGGGCGCTGCCGGTGATTTCGATGGTGTCGAATTGGCGAAACTCGACCGCAGTGTCCCGAATGGTGACTTGCCCGGCATCTTGCTCAGCCTGCGCTAACGCTTGGGTATTGGCCCCTGCTGCCATGGCTAACAATGCCGCGCACAAACGCATATTTCTTGGCGTACCCATGCCTCTCCCTGACTACCTGTGTGGTGTATTTTCGGCAAGAGTATATAAATGAGTATTAACAATCAAGTACTGGCCACCTTCAGCGAGCAGTGTTACGATGCACATATCGTGTAACACACAGATGCGTCATGAACGAAGCAACCTTTACTTTTCGGGTCGATGAAGCCCTTAAGTCCGAATTTTCTTCCGCAGCCAAAAGCCGTGATCGCAATGCTGCACAACTTTTGCGCGACTTCATGCGTGATTTCGTTCAGCAACAACAGCTAGCGGCTGAGCACGACTTATGGTTCCGTCGCCAGGTGCAGACAGGACTGAATGCGGCCCAAGAAGGTCGGCTGATGAGCGCAGCAGAAGTTGAAACCAAGTTTGCGTCCAAGCGGGCAGCCACACGCCGTCGTCTCGAAACTTCGGCTGAATGATGCGACTGTTCTGGACACCGGAGGCGGTGCAAGACCGCGAAGATGTTTTTGACTACATTGAGGCTGACAATCCGGTCGCTGCGCTGGCGTTGGATGAGCTCTTCGAAGAAAAGGCTGGACGTTTGCTTGATCACCCCGGCTTGGGTCGAACAGGACGAGTAGGCGGCACACGCGAGCTGGTCGCACATCAAAACTACATTCTGGTTTACGCTGTATCTAATGACTCCATCTGGATTTTGCGTGTCCTCCACGCAACCAGGATGTGGCCCTGATAGGCCCAAGCTTGCACATGCCCTATACTGTGCAAGCGCCGATTTGATGTGTTCACAGCTTGCGGGCGCGGGGATGTCCCCAAGAAATGCTGCTAAAGAGGTCACCCGCTGTCCCGGTTGCGCTTCTTTGGCGTTACCGGGTTTTTTATTGTTGCCATGAGTTTTGTTGTCGTTGCCCAGTCGATGAAGTTTGAGCAGCCGCTGCAGTTGCAAAGCGGTGCGTCGATTCGCGACTATTCCTTGTCTTATGAGACGTATGGCACGCTGAACGCCGACAAGTCCAACGCGGTGTTGATTTGCCACGCTTTGAATGCCTCGCACCATGTCGCGGGCGTGTACGCCGATGACCCGAAAAACGTGGGCTGGTGGGACACCATGATTGGCCCGGGCAAGCCGGTGGACACCAACCAGTTTTTTGTGATTGGGGTGAACAACCTGGGCTCGTGCTTTGGCTCGACTGGCCCGATGCACACGCACCCCGACACCGGCAAGGTGTATGGCGCCGACTTTCCGGTGGTGACGGTGGAAGACTGGGTCAACGCTCAGGCCCGCTTGCTCGATGCGCTGGGCATTGAACAACTGGCTGCCGTGATGGGCGGGAGCTTGGGCGGCATGCAGGCGCTTTCATGGACCATGCAGTACCCTGAGCGTGTGCGCCACGCAGTGGTGGTGGCCAGTGCGCCGAACCTGACGGCCGAGAACATTGCCTTCAACGAAGTGGCGCGCCGCGCTATCGTGACCGACCCGGACTTTTACGAAGGGCACTTCTACGAACACGGCGTGGTGCCCAAGCGCGGCTTGCGCATTGCCCGCATGATCGGTCACATCACCTACCTCAGTGATGATGTGATGAACGAAAAGTTTGGCCGCGAGTTGCGCTCTGCGGTCAACAGCCCGACGGGCTACAAATACTCCACGCAAGATGTGGAGTTCCAGATCGAGAGTTATCTGCGTTACCAGGGTGACAAGTTCAGCGAGTACTTTGACGCGAACACCTATTTGCTGATCACCCGGGCACTGGATTACTTTGACCCGGCGCGGGCTTTTGGCGGCGATTTGTGTGCGGCGCTGGCGCGTGCAACGTGCAAATTCTTGTTGGTGAGCTTCACCACCGATTGGCGCTTTTCGCCGGCGCGCAGCCGCGAGATGGTGCAGGGCTTGATTGCGAATGGCCGCGATGTGAGTTACGCCGAAATTGACGCTCCCCATGGCCACGATGCGTTCTTGCTGGAGGATGCGCGCTACCTGAGTGTGGTGCGTTCGTACTTTGACCGCATGGCCGATGGCTTGAATGCAGGGGGTGCCGCATGAGCGACCGTTTGACCATGCAGGCGATTGCTCAGCTGGTGCCGCAAGGTGCCCGTGTGCTGGATCTGGGTTGTGGCGATGGCGCCATGCTGGCCTATTTGCAGGAGCACCGCGGCTGCACCGGCTACGGTGTGGAGCTGGACGACACCAATGTGCTGGCCTGTGCAGAGCGCGGCGTGAACGTGTTGCAGCTGAACCTGGAGCAAGGCCTCTTGGGCATGTTTGCCGACCAGTCGTTTGATGTGGTGCTGCAAATCGATACGCTGCAACACTTGCGCAACGCCGAGGTGATGTTGCGCGAGACGGTGCGCGTGGGACGCACGGGCATTTTGGCTTTCCCCAATTTTGCGCATTGGCCTAATCGCATCAGCGTGCTGCAAGGGCGCATGCCGGTGACCAAACGCTTGCCCTACGAGTGGTACGACACACCTAACATTCGCGTGGGCACTTACGCGGACTTTGCGCAGCTGGCACGCAAAAACAAGTTGCGGGTGCTCGATTCGTTTGGCCTGCAACAAGGCCAAGTGGTGCGCACGCTGCCGAACTTGCGTGCGGGCACGGCAGTGTTCAAGCTGCAACGCTGAGGCTGCAGCTTTTTCTCAAATCAGCCCGTAAATTCCTGCGCATGCATCCAGGCGGCGTGCTTGGGTGCGCGCTTGGTTTGGGCCCATTCATTGAGCATGTCCCACTTGCATTCGTCGAGTTTTTTGTACATCTCGGGCGTGCCGGTGTTGACCGCCAGCTCCAGGCGGTGGCCGTTGGGATCGAAGAAATAAATGCTCTTGAAGATGGTGTGGTTGGTGGGGCCAATCACGCCGATGCCTGCTGAGAGCAAGCGCTTGCGCGTGTCTTCCAGGGTTTGCATGCTGTCGACTTCGAACGCGATGTGCTGAACCCAGCCGGGGGTGTTTTCGTCGCGGCCCATTTCGGGTGAGTTGGGCAGCTCAAAGAAAGCCAGCACATTGCCCTGCCCTGCGTCCAGAAAGACGTGCATGTAGGGGTCGGGCGCTTTGGTGGAGGGCACCTGGTCTTCGGCAATGGCGAGCACGAAGTCCATGTTCAGGTGCTTGACGTACCACTCGACGGTTTCTTTGGCGTCTTTGCAGCGGTAGGCGACGTGGTGAATTTTGCTGAGTTTCATGAGGGTCTCCTGTTTCAGGCCGTCGCTTTGGCAGCTTGCAGCGCTTCGCGCAGCACGCGCAAGTCGCCAATGTGGTTGGCCAGCAGCAGAATGAGGCGGGCGTTGAGGGCCTCGCTCTGTTCGTCGCTCAGGCCGTTGTGGGCATCGATGAGGGCTTCGTAGAACTCGTCGCCGGGCGAGAAATCGCGAAAGAACTGACGACCCGGTTCGTTGAAGTTGGGTGCGGTGTTGAGCAAGGTGGTTTGCATGGTCGGTCCCTTTGTCAGTTGCAGGTGGCGCGGGCCACGGCTTGGCGCACGCGGGCAGCATCCAGCTGGCGCCAACGCGCAGCCACGTGTTGGTCAGGGCGCAGCAGGTAAGCATTTCCAGGTTGGGCGTCGTAGCGTTTGGCAACCCAGCCTTGTGCATCAACCAACATGTCCACGCCGGGCACATCCAGCGCACGCGGCCCGATGATGAACGGGCGCACCGCCACAGGGTCTGCAGCCAGTGCCTGCAGCTGCGCGAGCATGTCGGCAGACGGCATTTCATTGGCAAACAACATCAAGCCAAACTGGTTGCCCACGTGGTCGAGCAACCAGCTGTCCTGGCCTGAAGTTTGCACGGGCGCATCGTCCATGGGCGCGCCGGGCACCATGACGCCGGCAAAGCTGTCAGCGTCGGGCGTGTTGAGCAGCGACTGCGTCAGGAAGGACGGCACCGACAAGCGCCCGGAGTTGACCAGCTTGCGTGCGAACGGGTAGTGCCTGGCCAACGCCAGCACTTCGTTGCGGAAGGTCTTACTGGTGCGGCTTTTGGGCGTGATGAAGTCGGTCGAGCGCGTCGAGTTCATGATGTTCTCGTCGGCGGCAAACTGGCGATCCAGCGCGTAGGTGTCGAGCAGCTTGTCCGGGGCCTGGCCCTTCATGACAAGGGCCAGCTTCCACATCAGGTCATCCGTGTCCTGAAAGCCCGAGTTGGCCCCGCGCGCGCCAAAGGGCGAGACCTGGTGCGCCGCGTCGCCCACGAACAGCACGCGGCCATGGCGGAAGTCGGTCATGCGGCGGCACTGGAAGGTGTAGATGCTCACCCACTCCAGCTCGAAGGGCCGGTCATCGCCCAGCATGGCTTGCAGGCGCGGGATGACTTTTTCAGGCTTCTTTTCTTCTTCGGGGTCGGCGTCCCAGCCCAGCTGGAAGTCGATGCGCCAGACGTTGTTGCTTTGTTTGTGCAGCAACACGCTTTGGTTGGGGTGAAACGGCGGATCGAACCAGAACCAGCGCTCGGCGGGGTAGTCGGCTTTCATGATCACGTCGGCGATCAAAAAGCGGTCCTGGAACACACGCCCTTCGATGTCCAGGCCCAGGTGGCGGCGCACGGGGCTGCGCGCGCCATCGGCCACCACCAGCCAGTCGGCTTCGATGTCGAACGTGCCGTCGGGCGTTTCCACGGTAAGGGTGGCGTGGTCGTCATGACGCGTGACGGCGGTGACCTTGTGCTGCCAACGAATGTCGGCGCCGAGTTCGAGCGCGCGCGCGATCAGCATTTCCTCGATGTGGTACTGCTGCAGGTTGATCATGCCGGGGCGCTTGTGGCCGGCGTCGGGCACCAGGTTGAATTGGTAGACCTCGTCTTCTTCCAGGAAGGTGCGGCCGATGTTCCAGCTCACACCCAGCTGGCAGGCCTCATTGGCAATGCCCAGACGGTCAAGGATTTCGAGCGATCGCTTGGCGTAACAAACAGCCCGCGAACCCACGGAGACGGTTTTGTCATCGTCGAGCACCAGCACGGGCAGGCCTTGCAGGCGTGCATCAATCGCGGCGGCCAGGCCCACGGGGCCTGCGCCAATGACGATCAGGGGGCGGCGCTGCGGCGGCTCGGCGCGCAGGTCGTCCGGCGCTTTGTAGGGATAGATGGGGTTGACGTAAGCACCCATGCGTGTGTCTCCATCGGTCAGTTTTTCCGAAGGCTGTAATTTACTATAGATAAATGCGTTTACCTAAATGAAATTGACTTTTTTGAAGGGGTATTGCTTTTGAGGGTCGGTTCTGAGGCGCAAATTCAGTCCAGGCTGGCGCTCCATCGCTCGTCCCAGGCCTTTTGAATGTCGCGCCGATCGCGCTTGGTCGGACGACCCTGGATGATGCTCAGCGCGGGTTCGCGCGCCAGGCGATTGAGCTCGGCCTCGCGGGTGCGTTTGGCAATGCTGTCGGGGGTTTCTTCGTAAAGTTGTTGGGCCAGGGGCGCGGGGCCGCGCACAGCGCTGATGCCCAGCACCTTGACCGTGCGCTCGGTGTGCCCTTGGCGCAGACAGACGGTGTCGCCAGCTTTGACCTCGCGCGAGGCCTTGGCGTCCTGTCCATTGATCTGCACCCGCCCCTTGCCGATTTCGTCAGCCGCCAGGGAACGGGTTTTGTAAAAGCGTGCGGCCCAGAGCCACTTGTCGATGCGCAGACTGTCCATGTCGACGCATCTTAGCCCAGGCATTTGAGGGCTGCATTAACATGGTGATGTCGTATTCAAACCCTTTGCGCCATGCTTCGCTTTGCTGCCAACCTGTCCCTGATGTACCCGGATGTGCCGTTTCTGGAGCGTTTTGCTGCGGCTGCGGCGGACGGCTTTGAGGGTGTGGAGTTCCTGTTTCCTTACGCTTGGGATGCGTCCACGCTGGCGGGTTTGTTGCGCGAACATGGTTTGCAGCAAGTCTTGTTCAACACCCCGGCTGCGGGTGCTGATCCAGCCAGCATGAACAGCGCATGGGAGCGGGGCGAGCGTGGAACGGCTTGCGTACCGGGCCGCGAGGCGGAGTTTCGCGCCGGGGTACTCGTGGCCCTGGAGTACGCCCAGGTCCTGGGTTGCCCGCGCGTGCACGCCATGGTCGGCGTGCGCCCCGAGGGGCTGAGCGTTGAGCAGGCCGATACGACCTTGATCGCCAACCTGCAATGGGCGGCGCCCTTGGCAGCGCAAGCGGGCGTGACGCTGTTGATCGAGCCCATCAACCCGCGCAATGTGCCGGGGTTTCATCTGCAGCGGCAAGAGCACGCGCACGCCATCGTTGAAGCGGTGAATTCACCGCAGGTGCAGGTGCAAATGGATTTGTTCCATTGCCAGCGGGTGCAAGGTGATGTGATGCACCACATCAGCACCTGGCTGCCCACGGGGCGTGTGGGCCATCTACAGCTGGCTGACCCGCCTATCCGTCATGAGCCAGGCACCGGGGAGCTGCATTGGCCACATGTGTTGCAGCATCTGGAGCGCGTGGCTGCGCAGTGCGAATGGTCGGGCTGGATTGGCTGCGAGTACAACCCGCTCGACACCAGCGCAGGCGGCACCTCGCGGGGCCTGGGCTGGCTCAAGACTTGGCAGAACGCCTGAAGTTCAGCGGGCTGCGTTCACACGCTTTTGCTGTACGCCCATCCAGGCAACCGCCATACCTGCCAAGACCACTGGCACGATGGAACCAATGTTCAGCCAGGTCCAACCTTGCGTCGTCACCAGCGCGCCTGACGCGAACGAAGTGAAGGCCATGGTGGCAAACACAAAGAAGTTGATGGCGGCCTGACCGCGGTCTTTTTCAGCAGGCGTCCAGGCTTTCATCGACAAGGTGGTGCTGCCGGTGAACAGGAAGTTCCAGCCCACGCCCAGCAGGAACAGGGCGATCAGGAACTGGTGCAGGTCCACGCCCGACAAGGCAATCGCAATACACACCAGATTGAGCACGACGCCCACGCCCATGATGGTCAGGGTGCCGAACTTGCGGATCAGATGCCCGGTGAAGAAGCCCGGCGCAAACATGCCAATCACGTGCCATTCGAGCACCAGCGCGGCATCGCTGAAGCTAAAGCCGCACACCTGCATGGCCAGCGGTGTGGCGGCCATGAGCAGGTTCATCACCCCATAGCTGAGCGATGCTGCCAGCGCCGCCACGATGAACACGGGCTGACGCATGATTTCACCCAAGGGGCGACCGGCATCGGCGCCCGCTTTCTTGGCAGGCACAGGTGGAAACTGGATGAAATGCATGAGCACCATACCCACAATGGCCACCACGCCCAGCGCGAGGTAGGCGCCCATGAAAGGCGTGTCCAGAATGTTCTTGGTGCGCGAAGCCAGGTTGGGGCCCACGATGGCGCCAATCAAGCCACCGGCGAGCACCAGGGAAACCGCTTTTTCACGGAAGTTTTCAGCCGAGAGTTCTGCCGCTGCGAAACGGTAGAGCTGCCCGTTGGCGCTGTAGTAACCCGCGATCATGGTGGACAGCACGAGCAGCCAGAAGTTCTGGCTCCAGGCGGCGTAAGCGCACAGCAGCGCCGAAAACAAGCCCACGGCCAGGCCAATCTGGAAGGAGCCGCGGCGGCCGTAACGGCTTTGGGTGCGCGCCACCAGTCCAGTGGACAAGGCGCCGCCGACCACATAGCCCATGACGGGCAAAGTCGCCATCCAGCCCAGGGGGGCCAGGCTCAGGCCCACCAGGCCGTTGATGGCGATGAAGGTGACGTTGTTGGTGAGAAAAAGGCCCTGGCACAAGGCCAGCAAGAGGAGGTTGGCGTTCATACCCGGCAGTGTATAGCAGCCAACACAGCCAAAGGCGCGGTTTCGGCGCGCAACACGCGCGGGCCGAGCGTGACGGGCGCGAAACCCGCTGCCAGGGCTTGCGCTTCTTCTGCGGGGCTCAGGCCGCCTTCGGGGCCGCTGAGCACGATCAGGGGCGCATCGCCTTGCGTCGCCTGGGCCAAAGGCTGCGTACCATCGGCCAGCGACAACACGCAACGCTGGCCTTGCACGGTCGGCATCTTCAACCACTCGCTCAGGCTGCAGGCTTCATGGATGGTGGGCACGCGGTTGCGGCCGCACTGCTCTGCAGCGGCGATGGCGACGGCCTGCCAGTGGCTGCGTTTTTTATCAGCACGCTCGCCTTTGAGTTTGAGCACGCTGCGCTCCGCAGTGATGGGGGTGATGCTGGCCACGCCCAGCTCGGTGGCTTTCTCGACCAGCCAGTCCATGCGCTCATTGGCGGTAATGCCGGCCAGCAGATGAATGGCGCGCGTGGCTTCGCGCTCAACCGGGTCGTGCGCATCCACCTGCACCTGCACATCGCTGCGGCCCATGCGCGTCACAGTCGCCTGGTACTCGCCACCTTCGCCATTGAACAGCGTGATCACACCGCCCGGTTGTAAGCGCAGGACCTGCACATGGCGGGCGGCGCCCGCAGGCAAGTCCAGCAGCTGGCCAGTGCTCAGGGGGCAGGGGCAATAAAAGCGGGGCATGGCCACAGTTACACGCGGCCAAAGGCCCAGCCGCCCTGGTCCTGCAGGCCTTCGACGGTGTCGATCAGGCGCAGCAAGGGGCCCAGCTCGCGGTAGCGGTTGGCGGTGGTGCGGATGTAGTGAATGAAGCGCGGTGCGTCGGCCAGGTATTTGGGCTTGCCGTCGCGCAGCGTCAGACGGGCAAAGATGCCGGCCACTTTGAGATGGCGCTGCAGGCCCATCCATTCCACCGCACGGTAGAAGGCACCAAAGTCGCTGTGCCAATCTTCAAAATCCATGAGGCCGGCCTTGCGGGCTTTTTGCCAGTAGCGAATCGTCACGTCCAGCACAAAGTCTTCTTCCCAGGTGAGGAAGGCGTCGCGCATCAGGCTGGCGATGTCGTAGGTGATGGGGCCATGCACCGCGTCCTGAAAATCCAGCACGCCCAGCTGGTCACCCAGGGGCCCGTGGCCGGTGGGCATCATCAAGTTGCGCGGCATGAAGTCGCGATGCACATAAACCTGTGGCGCAGCCAGGTTGCGCTGCATGATCAGCGCAAACGCGTTGTTCAGTACCTCTTGCTGCTTGGCATCCAGCGTCACTTTGCGGTGCTGGGCGAGGTACCAGTCGGGGAACAAGTTCAGTTCGCGCTGGAGCAGGGCCTGGTCGTAAGGCGGCAGCTCTCCAGGTTTGGAAGCCAGTTGCCAGCGCAGCAATTGGTCAGTGGCTTGTTCGTACAGGGGCAGCTGGTCTTGCGCGCGCTCGGGGTCGATGGCCGACATCATGGTGCGGTCGCCCAGGTCGCTGAGCAGCATGAACCCGTCGGCCTCGTGCCAGTCCAGCACCTTGGGGGCATTGAGCCCGGCGTCATGCATGAGGCGGGCCACATGCACAAAGGGCTGACAGTTTTCCTTGTCCGGCGGCGCGTCCATGATGATGCGGGTGCTGGCGTCCTGCGCTTCGATGCGCAGGTAGCGGCGAAAGCTGGCATCTGCCGAGGCAATGCGCACGCTGGCTGGGTTCAAACCGTGTTGCGGCGCGATGTGCTCAAGCCAGGTTTCAAAACGCTGTTGGCGTTGCGGATCGGCCCAGCTCACACCCTCAGAGGTTTGCAGGGCTATTGAAGAAGAAGGGATGGTGCTCATGGATAATTGGATTCTACGTTTTGCCGCCCGCTCACCGTCCTTTCTGTCTGCTGCGTTTTGTTCAAACCCGCATCACTGCTGAAACTCTTTGCCACCGCCCTGTCTGTACTGGGCGCGGGCGCTGCTGTGGCTCAACCTGCCGCGCTTTCACTGCGCATCAGCCCTTTGTTGCAGGAAAAGCCCACCCAGACCGAGTTGAGCCAGGGGCCTGTGCTGGTGGAAGGCCAACGCATCGAGGCCCTGCCCGATCTGGCCACGCACATTGAAGGCGACGCCCGCTTGCGACGCCCAGGCCTGTCAGTCAGCGCTGAACGCATCGATTACGACCAGGTGCAGGACGAAGTGACAGCGCAGGGCCAGGTGCGTATCCACCGCGATGGCACGCTGCTGCAAGGGCCTGAGCTGAAGCTGCAGATGGACAGCTTCATTGGCAAATTTGAAGAGCCCCAATTCGAGCTGTACAAAAACGGTGGCTACGGCTCGGCCGACCGGGTGGACTTTGTCGGCCAGGGCCGGATGCTGGTGCGCCAGGCCAGTTACAGCACCTGCCGGCCTGTGCCCGGTGCAGGCTGGCTGCCGGACTGGCTGCTCAAGGCCGGCCAAATGATGGTCGACGAAGACGAAGACACGATTGCTGCGCGCGATGTGCAGCTGCGCTTCAAGGATGTCCCCGTGCTGGGGCTGCCCGGCATCAGCTTCAGCCTTTCGGGCGGGCGGCAGTCGGGCCTGTTGCCACCGCTGGTGGGTGTGGACACGGTCAACGGCATCGAGTTGGTGCAGCCGTATTACTGGAACATTGCCCCCAACCGTGATGCCACCTTCACCACGCAGGTGATGAGCAAACGTGGCGTGGCCGTCGACACGGACTTTCGCTATCTGGAGCGCGACTACAACGGCCAGGCGCGTCTGAACCTGATGCCCTCGGACAGGCTGCGCGAGGACCGGCGCTGGGGCTGGTCGAGCCAGCACAATGGCTCGATCGACACAGGCATCCAGGCCGTCGGTAGCCTGGGCTTTGGCCTGAAACTCGCACGCGTGAGCGATGACAACTACTGGCGCGACTTTCCCCGTTTGATGGGCGAGATGGTGCCTGGCGCGGGTGGTGCACAACGCACCCTGCCCTCCACAGCCAGCCTGTCCTGGGGGCATGGACACTGGTCAACCCACATGCTGGTGCAGAAGTGGCAAACGCTGCAGGATGTGGTCAACAACTCGTTCATCACGCCACCCTACAACCAGGTACCTGCGATTTCGGCGCGCTACAGCCTGTGGGACGCTGACGGGCTGGACACGGCCGTCACCCTCAACACCACGCGGTTTGAAGCGGACTACAGCAGGCTGCCCTCCAGCGCTGTACCCCTCAACGGCAACCGAAGCTATGTGCAGGCACAAGTCAGTCGCCCGTTCGTGCGTCCGTGGGGTTACATCACGCCCAGCGTGAAGGTTCACGCTACACACTACGCACTGGACCAAAACCCCAACGGCGCTACCAGCTACGACCGCGCCCTGCCCACGGTCAGCCTGGACAGCGGCCTGACCTTCGAGCGCAACACCCAATGGTTCGGACGCCAGCTGGTGCAAACACTGGAACCGCGTGCCTACTTCAGTGCCACACCTTATCTGAACCAAGAGGCCATGCCGGTGTACGACAGCGGCATCACCGACTTCAACCTCGCCACCATCTTCAGCGACAGCCCTTATGTAGGGCAGGATCGCATCGTGGACAACCGTTCGCTGACGCTGGGCGTGATCAGCCGCTTTCTGGACGAGCAGTCCGGCGCAGAAATGCTGCGTCTGGGCATGGCGCAGCGCTACCGCTTTACCGAGCAGCGCGTTCAATTGCCCAGCGACACCGCCGCCACCGGCACGGGCTTGAGCGATGTGTTGTTCGGCGGCAGTTTGCGTTGGGATGAACGCGTCTCATCCGACCTGACCACGCAGGTGGATGCCCAAACCAATCGCTTCAACCGCACCACACTGCAAACGCGCTACAAGGCCGGCCCCTATCGCGTGCTCAATGCGGCTTACCGCATGAACCGCCAGACCACCACGGCCAGCGAGCAGGTGGATCTGGGCTGGCAATGGCCGCTGAGTGCGCTGCGCTGGGGCGGCAGCCCTGACGATTCAGGCGTGCAGCAAGCAGGTGTGGGCCTGGGCGCCGGACGCTGGTACAGCGTCGGTCGCCTGAACTTCAGCCTGAGCGATCGCAAGCTGGTCGATTCCATCGTGGGCCTGGAATACGACGGCGGCTGCTGGACGGGCCGCATGGTGTTTGAGCGACTGCAAAGCACGGTGGCTTCGGCCACCACCCGTTTGATGTTCCAACTGGAGTTTGTCGGCCTGGCCAAGGTTGGCACCAGCTCCTTCAAGAGTCTGCGCGACAATATCTCCGGATACCAGGAGCTGCGTGACACCACCGAGCAACCGAGCCGATTCGTGAACTATGAATAAACCGCTGACTTCCATTCTCTCCGGCCTGTTGGTCGCCTTGCTGGGCAGCGTGGCGGTGGCCAGTCTGGCCGCTACGCCTTCGGCTGCAGTGCAAACCGTCAATCGCATTGTGGCGGTGGTCAATTCAGAACCTGTCACGGACCACGAGGTGCAGCAAGTGTCCGCGCAGCTGGCGCAGGAAAACGCACGTGCGCCGCAACGTCTGAGTGCAAACGAGCTCTACAAGCTGGCACTCGATCGTCTGATCACCGAGAAGGCGCTGCAGCAACAGGCTCGGGATACGGGTATCACGATCGACAAGGATGCCATCGACCAGGCCGAGATGAACGTGGCAGCCAATAACCAGATCACGCTGGAGCAGCTGCACCAGCGCCTGCCCCAGGAAGGGCTCACGGTGGCGGCTTTCCGGGAAAAACTCAAGGGTCAGCTGCTGATCAACCGCTTGCGCGAACGCGAGGTTGAAGGCAAAGCTCGTGTGTCTGACCTGGAGGCCGAGCAGTATTTACAGACCTTGCTGGCCAAGCAGGCTTCGCAAACGCCACAGGAACTGAACCTGGCCATGATTCTGGTCGCAGTACCTGAAGGGGCCAGCGCTGACGTGCGACAGCAAAAGCTGACCCTGGCCCGGGAAATGGCCCGCCAGGCACGTGCCGGCGAGTCGTTTGAGGCCCTGGCCCGCCAATATTCGAATGCTGCAGACAAAGGCGCTAACGGCGGCGAATTGGGTCTGCGCACAGAAGACCGCTACCCCGAGTTGTTTGTACAAGCCGTCGCCAGGCTCAAGACCGGCGAAATCAGTGACCCGGTAGAGTCAGGCGCCGGCTTTCACGTGCTCAAGCTGCTCCAGCGCAAGGCGGGCACTGCTGCCCTGAGCGTGATGCAAACACACCCGCGACACATTCTGCTGCGCACCTCCTCGCAAATGAGCCAGGCGCAGGCTGTGGCCAAACTCCAGGGCCTGCGCCAGCAGATCGTCAGCCGCAAGGCCGAGTTTGCGCAGGTCGCCCGCCAGTGGTCGCAGGACGGCAGTGCGCCTTCTGGTGGCGATTTGGGCTGGGTGCGTGCGGGCATGTTCGTGCCTGAGTTTGAACAGGTCATGGATCACCTGCCCTTGAACACGGTCAGCGAGCCAGTGGTTTCGCGTTTTGGCGTGCACCTGATCGAAGTGCTGGAGCGCAAGCCCATGCCCGTGTCCAGCGCCGACGCACGTGAAATCGCGCGCAACGCCCTGCGCGAGAAAAAGATCGAAGAGGCCTACACCCGTTGGGTGGAGGACGTGCGCAGCCGCGCTTACGTCGAGATGCGCGACAGCCCGCAATGAAACACATCGCACGCAAACGGTTCGGCCAGCACTTCCTGTCCGATGGCGCCATCATCGATGCCATCGTGCGCGAGATTGCGCCCACACCCTCGGACGCCATGGTCGAAATCGGCCCGGGTCTGGCCGCCCTGACACAGCCCTTGGTGGAGCGTCTGGGCCGCCTGACCGTGGTGGAGTTGGACCGCGATTTGGCCAAGCGCCTGCGCGAACATCCGCAGCTCAACGTGGTGGAATCGGATGTGCTCAAGGTGGACTTCACCGCGCTGGCGGCCACCTTGCTGCAGCCCGGACAAAAGCTGCGCATTGTGGGTAACCTGCCCTACAACATTTCCAGCCCGATCCTGTTTCATTTGCTTGACCATGTGGCCGTGGTGCAGGACCAGCACTTCATGCTGCAAAAGGAAGTGATCGACCGGATGGTGGCCAAGCCCAGCACCTCTGACTACGGACGTTTGTCGGTCATGCTGCAATGGCGCTATGCAATGGACAACATCCTGTTTGTCGGCCCCGAATGTTTTGACCCGCCGCCACGCGTGGACAGCGCAGTGGTGCGTATGGTGCCGCACACACAGCCTGCAGCATTGAACCGCAAGACCCTGGAAACCCTGGTGCAGGTGGCCTTCAGCCAGAGGCGCAAATTGCTGCGTCACACTTTAGGCAAATGGCTCGAAGAAAAGCAGTTTGCGGGTCCATTCGATGTGCAGCGCCGCGCCGAAGAGGTGCCGGTGGATGAATACGTGCAACTGGCACAGCAATTGGGCTGAGGAGATACCCATAAAAAAGCCCCGCGATGCGGGGCTTTTGCTGGGCCTGAGCCGTATCAGGCTGCAGCCAGCCAGTACCCGGCATTGAACGGGCTGCTCATGCGCAGCGCCTGTGGCGTCACATCCACCAGTTTGTCGGTGGGCATTTTTTCTTCGGCCTCGCCTTCACCAGCTTCGAGCTCTGCTGCGCGGGCCAGGTCGCTGGCCTTGGCGGCGCGAGCCACGGAGAAGGAGTAGAAGCAGCGGAAAGGCACCTTGCGGTCACCCCAGTAATCGGCGGTGTCGCGGAAGATGTCGATCAGTTGCTCACGCGCTTCCTTGTCGAACTTGGGGTTTGTGGGAATCTGGTCGAGCACCACGATGAAGCCCGGCTGGGGGCCGGACTTGTGCAGCGGGTCGGTCATGCAGTCATACAGGGCATCAAAGTTCTTGCCGAAGTGCGTGGGCAGCGTGAACTGGGCGCCGATCATGTCGAGCACGTCCTGCTTGGTCAGGGCTTGCGACAGGTTGGCGTACAGAAAGTGATGGCCCAGGGCTTGGGCGGCTTCCTGCAGGTCGTTCACGCTGTAGGCGCGAATCGACTGCACCACATTTGTACGGGTGCCTTTGAGGGGCTGATCCTGAATTTTTTGTTGTTGCGTGTCCATCTTCGTGGTTCTCTCGGTCAAGGCAGTCAAGGTTGTGTGCGATCGTTGATCACACTGAAACTCGTGTAGTGGTCAGCGGTGTAATAGCAGGCCTGCGGGTCACGCAGTTCATAGCCACCACACACAATGCGCCGGGCACCCCGGTCGCGCGAACCGGGTGTCCTGACGGTGTATTCACGGTAGAACCCACGGTCCTTGCGCGGCAATATGCGTTCCCGGTTGCCAAAAACAGTCCCGTCCTTTTCATAGGGAAAAGGACCACCCTTGCGGATGTTTCGGTAAGTTTCCTGGCCTTCCTTGGGCAACGCCTGCAGCGCGATGACGGGCAGGGTCTGTGTGGGCAGCGGAGCCTTGGCTTGCACCGTTATGGTGCACACCAGAACCACCATTCCCAACACGTTCAACAGTCCGCGTCGGGACAAATGGCCTGTCTTTGCCGCCTTCATGAAGCACCTTTCAGGAGTCCCGGGTTTACCCGAACACTCTGGGCGCTAGTATGACCGAAAGCCCGAAAAAAAGCAAGCGCCTGCCAAAAAAACAGGCAGCCCGTGGGGGCTGCCTGCGGTGTTTGACAAACGACTAAGTTTGCGCTTGCTTAGCCTTATCGCCTTCAGCGATGGGCATTTGCGTCCGCCACGGTCAGTGCTGTCATGTTGACAATGCGTCGCACCGTGGTGCTGGGCGTCAGGATATGAACGGGCTTGGCGGCACCCAGGAGCACCGGACCAATGGCGATGTTGCCACCCGCTGCAGTTTTGAGCAGGTTGTAGGCAATGTTGGCAGCGTCGATGTTGGGCATGACCAGCAAATTGGCGCTGCCCGTCAGGGCGCTGTGCGGCATGATGGTCTTGCGCGCGGCCTCGTCCAAAGCGACATCGCCGTGCATTTCGCCATCCACTTCAAGCCAGGGCGCGTTGCGCTGCAGCAATTCCAGGACCTGGCGCATCTTGACCGCGCTGGGTTGGTCGGAAGTACCGAAGTTGGAGTGGCTGAGCAAAGCGGCTTTGGGCTCAACGCCAAAACGGCGCATTTCCTCAGCAGCCATCATGGTGATCTCGGCCAGCTGCTCTGCACTGGGATCGTAATTGACATGGGTGTCGACAATGAAGACCTGGCGATTGGGCAGCATCAGGCCGTTCATGGCGGCAAAAGTCGTGACGCCCGGGCGCTTGCCAATGACCTGGTCCACATAGGTCAGGTGCATGGTGTTATGGCCCCAGGTACCGCAAATCAGACCATCGGCGTGACCTTTGTGGACCAGCATGGCGCCAATGAGTGACAGGCGCCGGCGCATTTCGATCTTGGCGATCGATTCGGTCACGCCCTTGCGCTCGGTCATGCGGTGGTAGGTCTGCCAGAAGTCGCGGTAGCGGTCATCCTGCTCAACGTTGACCACGTCGTAGTCGAGGCCTTCCTGCATGCGCAAGCCAAAACTCTCGATGCGTTTGGCGATCACGGCCGGACGGCCAATCAGGGTCGGGCGGGCAATGCCTTCGTCCACCACGATTTGCGCGGCGCGCAGGATGCGCTCTTCTTCGCCTTCGCTGTAGGCCACACGTTTTTTGAGGGCGCGCTTGGCGGCGGTGAAGATCGGCTTCATGGTGGTGCCAGAGGCATACACAAAGCTCTGCAATTGGTCGCGGTAGGCGTCCAGATCGGCAATCGGACGCGCGGCCACACCGCTGTCGGCAGCAGCTTTGGCGACGGCCGGCGCGATCTTCATCATCAGGCGCGGATCAAAGGGCTTCGGGATCAGGTATTCCGGACCGAACGCCAGAGGTTCGCCCGCATAGGCCGCGGCCACCACTTCGCTTTGCTCGGCCTGCGCCAGCTCGGCAATGGCGTGCACGGCGGCGATTTCCATCTCCAGCGTGATGGTGGTCGCGCCGCAGTCCAGTGCGCCACGGAAGATGTAGGGGAAGCACAGGACGTTGTTGACCTGGTTGGGGTAGTCGGTGCGACCGGTGGCCATGATGGCGTCGTCGCGCACCGCTTTAACCTCTTCAGGCAAGATTTCAGGCGTGGGGTTGGCCAGCGCCATGATCAGCGGCTTGGCAGCCATCTTCTTGACCATGTCCTGCTTGAGCACACCACCCGCAGACAAGCCCAGGAACACATCGGCGCCTTCGATCACTTCGGCCAGCTTGCGCTGGTCGGTCTTTTGCGCAAACACGGCTTTGTCTTCGTCCATCAGCTCGGTGCGGCCTTCGTAGACCACCCCCGCGAGATCGGTCACCCAGATGTTTTCGCGCGGGATGCCCAGCTTGACCAGCAGGCCCAGACAGGCCAGCGCTGCAGCACCCGCGCCGGAGGTGACGAGCTTGATTTTCTTGGGGTCTTTGCCCACGACTTTCAGGCCGTTGAGGATGGCCGCACCCACCACGATGGCGGTGCCGTGCTGGTCGTCGTGGAAGACCGGAATCTTCATGCGCTCGCGCAGCTTGCGCTCGATGTAGAAGCAGTCGGGCGCCTTGATGTCTTCGAGGTTGATACCGCCAAAGGTCGGCTCCAGCGACGCAATGATCTCGACCAGTTTGTCGGGGTCTTTCTCGTTGATTTCGATGTCAAACACATCGATGCCCGAGAACTTCTTGAACAGCACGCCCTTGCCTTCCATGACGGGCTTGCCCGCCAGCGGGCCGATGTCGCCCAGGCCCAGCACGGCCGTGCCGTTGGTCACCACACCCACCAGGTTGCCCCGGCTGGTGTACTTGAAGGCAGCAGCGGGGTCCTTGACGATTTCTTCGCAAGGCGCAGCCACGCCAGGCGAATAGGCGAGCGCGAGGTCATGCTGGTTGACCAGCTGCTTGGTGGCCGCAATGGCCACTTTGCCGGGGGTGGGAAACTCGTGGTACTCGAGGGCAGCCTTGCGCAAAATGGCGCGCTTTTCTTCGGCCTGGAGCTTGTTGCTCATGAGGTGGATCTCCTGTGTCGTCCCAACGACATTTCGTCTTATGAGATTGTTTTTTCCATTGTAGTCTGCCCGCATGAAACACTGCTGCCCCACAAGTCAGTAGGCTTTTGACCTGAACGCAATAATCGGGCGCCCTGCCACACAGGTCAACGCAGGTGTTTGCGGGCCTTGTGCTGCAATGCGCTGGCAATGCTCGTCTCGCGCGGGCCGGGGTGCACGGTGAACACCTCGCCAGCCTGCAAGTGGCCAGCGCGTTCGACCGCCAGATAAAAACCACAACGTCCCGACAAGACCATGTCCTTGCCGGCACGCTCGTAGCCCATGACCGCATTGAATTTGCTGCAGGGCTGGCGCGGCTCGGTCACACGCAGGATCACGCCACCGCTGAAGGACAAAGCATCGCCAATGAAGATGGTTTGTTCATCAACGCCATCGAGGCTGAGGTTCTCGCCCAGCTGGCCCGGTTCGATCGGTTCGTCAAACAACGTGGCACCGGCCTGCTGGCGCTGCACTTGCCACCAGGCCAGGTGCTGCCGGGGCAGCGCATACACCGCCTTGCGCACGCCGCCATGCACACTCAAATCTTCCTGCTCGTCACCGTGCAGGCCCAGCGCAGCCACTTGAACAGGCACGCTCACAGCTTGCTTGGCGATGGCCGAACGAATCACCCGCTCACCAACCTTGAGCGGACGCACCTGCCCGACATGGACTGAGTGAATGTAGAAGCTGGTCATGGATGGCGTGGGGCAAGCTGTGGTGTAGGCCTCAAGAGCGCATCAGGGCTTCAATCTCATCCGGGTTGACGGGCACATCGCGGGTGATCAATTCACACCCGTTTGCCGTGACCACCGCATCGTCTTCAATGCGAATACCGATGTTGTGGAACTGCTCAGGCACACCTTCGGCCGGGCGCACATACAGACCCGGCTCGATGGTCAGCACCATGCCGGGACGCAAGATGCGGCTGGGGCGATCCTTGATGGTTTCGCCGCTGAGCGGGTCTTTGCGCTCGCTGATCTGGCCCACCTCGGACGGCTCCACATAGCTGCCGCAGTCGTGCACATCCATGCCCAGCCAGTGGCCGGTGCGGTGCATATAGAACTGAAAGTAGTTGCGGTTGGCAATCACGTCCTGCGCGCCGCCCACCTTGTGCTTGTCGAGCAAGCCCAGGTCCAGCAACCCTTGCGCCAGTACTTCAACCGTGGCGTTGTGCGGATCGACAAAGCGCGCGCCGGGCTGCGTTGCCGCCACAGCAGCTTCCTGCGAGGCCAGCACCAGGTCATACAGGGCGCGCTGTGGCCCGGTGAATCGGCCGTTGGCGGGGAAGGTGCGGGTGATGTCGCTGGCGTAACCATCGAGCTCGCAGCCAGCATCGATCAGCACCAGCTCGCCATCGCGAATCAAGCCCTGGTCGGCCCGGTAATGCAGCACGCAGGCATTCGCCCCCCCCGCCACGATGGAGCCATACGCCGGGTACTGAGAGCCTTGCTGACGAAACTCATGCAGCAGTTCGGCGTCGAGGTGGTATTCACGCACCTCTTGCCCGGCGCGCAGCATGGCCGCACTGCGCTGCATCGCGCGAATATGCGCATGCGCACTGATGCGCGAGGCACGGCGCATGATGTCCAGCTCGTGCGCATCTTTGACGAGACGCATTTCATCGAGCAGGGCACACACATCACGCTGCTGGTCCGGACACAGGGCGCCAAAACGCACACGGGCACGCACGGGCTGCAACCAGCCTTCAATGCGGCTTTCCAGGCCCGGATGCGTGGCAAAGGGAAACCAGACGGTGCTGCGGTTTTCCAGCAGCTTGGGCAATTGGGCATCCAGTTCACTGACGGACACGGCGCGCTGCACACCCAGGGCTGCAGGCGCCGCATCAGGCCCTAGACGGATACCGTCCCAGATTTCGCGTTCGGCGTCCTTGGGTTGGCAAAACAGCGTGGCCTGCCCCTCGCTGCTGAGCACCAACCAGGCGTTGGGCTCGGTGAAACCGGTGAGGTAATAAAAGTAGCTGTCGTGCCGGAACAGAAAGTCGCTGTCGCGGTTGCGCTGCTGCTCGCGCGCAGTGGGAATGATGGCGATGCCGCCGGTACCCAGCTGGGCAGCCAGTCGGGCACGGCGCTGGGCATAGAGAGTTGTGTCGCTCATGAAAGGCATTGTAGAAGCGCTTAAGTGTTGAGCTGCGCCAGCCGCTCAGGCGTGCCCACATCGGTCCAGGCACCCAGGTACGCTTCGCCGCTGACCTCGCCCCGGTCCATGGCAGCGCGCAGCATCGGGGCCAAAGCCACAGCCACACCTTGCGGATTGCCCAAAGGCGCGGGGGCATCAGCGCGTGTAAAAAAACTTTTGCGGTACAGCGCAATCGTGCTGAAGGTGTAGCACCGCCCTGCATCGCCTGCAGGCAGGTTGAGCACCGAACCGTCCACGGCCAAGCCAAAGTCGCCCTTGAGGTTGTGCGCCGGATTGGGCACCAGCCACAAGTGAGCCTGTTTGCCACTGGCCGCAAAGCGCTGCACGACCTCTTGCGTGAACACGAAGTCGGGCGCGAACACATCGCCAGCAACGATCCAGAACACTTCATCGAGCTGCGGCAAGGCCCGCACAATACCGCCCGCCGTCTCCAGCGCATGGCCAAAGTCGCGGCCTTCGTGCGAATAAGCCACGCGCACTTCGGGCAAACCTGACCAGCTGACGCACTCGCCAAAATGAGCCGGGATCTGTTCGCCCAACCAGGCGGTGTTGACCAATTGGCGCACAAAGCCGCCACGCGCCAAAGCCTGCATGGGCCACTGCATCAAAGGCTGACCACGCACCTGCAGCAAGGGCTTGGGCGTGCTGTCGGTCAAGGGGCGCATGCGCTCACCTCGCCCTGCAGCCAGCACCATGGCCTGCGCCGCCAATCCATTCAATGGTTCAAAAACGCTCGTCATGTGCGTATGTTGCCACGCCACGGCGGTTACGTACCCGGTGCAAGGCAAGTTACCTGCCCGGGAGGATCGGGGGCCGCTAAAATCAGGGGTTTCCCGACCTTCCTTTCCGGAGCTGCCCCACATGGCAAACAAGCAACACATGGCCAACGCCATCCGCGCCCTCGCAATGGACGCCGTTCAACAAGCCAACTCCGGACACCCCGGCGCGCCCATGGGCATGGCCGACATGGCCGTGGCATTGTGGGGCGAACACCTGCAGCACAACCCCCAAAACCCGCATTGGGCCAACCGCGATCGCTTTGTGCTGTCCAACGGCCACGGCTCGATGCTGATTTATGCGTTGCTGCACCTGACCGGTTACGACCTGCCCATTGGCGAGCTCAAGAACTTCCGACAGCTGCACAGCAAGACCGCCGGCCACCCTGAAGTGGGCATCACCCCCGGCGTGGAAACCACCACGGGCCCCTTGGGTCAGGGCGTGACCAATGCCGTGGGCATGGCGCTGGCCGAAAAACTGCTGGCCGCTGAATTCAACAAGCCCGGCCACACCCTCGTGGACCACCACACCTATGTGTTCCTGGGTGACGGCTGCATGATGGAGGGCATCAGCCACGAAGCCTGCGCCCTGGCTGGCGCCTGGAAGCTCAACAAGCTGATCGCCCTGTACGACGACAACGGCATCTCGATTGACGGCCAGGTGGCTCCCTGGTTCATCGACAACACGCCCCAGCGCTTTGCCGCTTACGGCTGGAACGTGATTGATGCCGTCGACGGCCACAATGCAGAAGCCGTATCCAAAGCCATCGCCGCTGCCAAGCACAGCGCCGACAAACCCACGCTGATCGTCTGCAAAACCAGCATCGGCAAAGGCTCACCCAACAGGGCTAACACGGCCAAAGCCCACGGCGAGCCGCTGGGTGCTGAAGAAATCAAACTCACCCGCGAAGCGCTGGGCTGGACCCATGGTCCCTTTGAAATTCCACAAAGCGTTTACAAAGATTGGGATGCCAAAGCCGCCGGCAAAAAAGCCGAAGCTGCCTGGGACAAAACCTTTGCCGCCTACGCCAAAAAGTTCCCTGAACTGGCCAGCGACTTCACCCGCCGCATGAAGGGCGAGTTGCCCAAGAACTTCCACCAGATCGCTGTGGACGCCGCCGTATCCGCCCACACCAAGGCCGAGACCGTGGCCAGCCGCAAGGCCAGCCAGATTGCGCTGGAGTTCTTCACCGCGGCTCTGCCCGAAATGCTGGGCGGCTCGGCCGACCTGACCGGCTCGAACCTCACCAACACCAAATCCACGCCCAACCTGCGCGTGAATCTGGCCGGTGATGTGGTCAAGACCGAAGACGGCAAAACCGGTCGCCACATCAACTACGGTGTGCGCGAGTTCGGCATGGCCGCCATCATGAACGGCGTGGCGCTGCACGGTGGCTACATCCCCTACGGCGGTACCTTCCTCACCTTCAGCGACTACAGCCGCAACGCCATTCGCATGGCCGCGCTCATGAAGCAGCGCGTGGTGCATGTGTTCACCCACGACTCCATCGGTCTGGGCGAAGACGGCCCGACCCACCAGTCCATCGAACATGTGGCCAGCCTGCGCCTGATTCCGGGCCTGGACGTGTGGCGTCCCGGTGACACGGCCGAAACCGCCGTGGCCTGGGCCGTGGCCCTGCAAAACCAAAACCGCCCCAGCGCCTTGTGCCTGTCGCGTCAAAACCTGGCCTATGCGCCCAAGCGCGACCTGTCGGACATCAGCAAAGGCGCTTATGTGCTGGCTGAGCCCAGCGAAGTGGGCATGAACAAGACCCATGCGGTGCTGATCGCGACCGGCTCCGAAGTGCAACTGGCCCTGGCTGCGCAAAAGCTGCTGGCCGAACGCAAGATTGGCGTGCGCGTGGTCTCCATGCCCAGCACCAATGTGTTCGACCGCCAAAGCGCCATGTACAAGCAAATGGTATTGCCGGCCAACCTGCCGCGCGTAGCCGTGGAAATGGGTTCGACGGACGGCTGGTGGAAGTACGGTTGCGCTGCGGTGGTCGGTATCGACACCTACGGCGAGTCGGCTCCCGCACCTGTGCTGTTCAAACACTTTGGCTTTACTGCTGAAAACGTGGCCGACACCGTCCACGCCGCCTTGCTCAAGCAGTGATTTCCTGAACCGGCGGGGTATCTGAACCCAGATACCCCGGGATCAGGCTCATGAAAGGGCCGTGGTCTACAAACCGGTTACGTAACGGTTTAGTAACTTTCTTTTGAGGCTTTCATCATGACCATCAAGGTTGGCATCAACGGATTCGGCCGCATCGGCCGCCTGGCTCTTCGCGCCGCACTCAAGCACGGCTACAGCGACATCCAGATCGTGGGCATCAACGACCCCAAGCCCGCAGACTACCTGGCCTACATGCTCAAGTACGACAGCGTGCATGGCCGCTTTGATGGCACGGTCGACTTTACCGAAGACACCCTGATCGTCAATGGCAAGAAGATCAAGCTGTCGCACGAGCGCGATGCGCACAACCTGCGCTGGGGCGAGATGGGCGTGGACATCGTGCTCGAATGCACCGGCCACTACCTGACCGAACCCACCAGCCAGATGCACATTGCCGCCGGCGCCAAGAAGGTGGTGATTTCTGCCCCCTCCAAAGACACCGTCCCCATGTTCGTCTACGGCGTGAACCACAAAAAATACGCGGGCGAAGCCATCATCTCCAACGCCTCGTGCACCACCAACTGCCTGGCCCCCGTGGCCAAGGTGCTCAACGACAAGTGGGGCATCAAGCGCGGTTTGATGACCACGGTACACGCCGCTACCGCCAGCCAGATGACGGTGGACGGCTCTTCGCGCAAAGACTGGCGCGGTGGTCGCGGGATTCTGGAAAACATCATCCCCAGCAGCACCGGTGCTGCCAAGGCCGTGGGCAAGGTGATTCCTGAGCTCAACAAGAAGATCACCGGCATGGCCTTCCGCGTACCCACCTCTGACGTGTCGGTGGTCGACCTGACCATCGAGCTGGAAAACGAAGCCAGCTACGAAGAAATTTGCGCCGAGATGAAAGCGCAAAGCGAAGGTGCGCTCAAAGGCGTGCTGGGCTACACCGACGAAAAAGTGGTGTCGACCGACTTCCGTGGCGAGCCCTGCGCCAGCGTGTTCGACGCCACCGCCGGCATCGCGCTGGACAAGAACTTCGTCAAAATCGTGGCCTGGTATGACAACGAATGGGGCTACGCCAAACAGTGCCTGGAGATGATCCGGGTGGTGGCCAAGAAAAAGTGAGCCCCATGAAATTTGAAAAGCGCCTTCGGGCGCTTTTCTCATGGCGCTTGTGCTCAGTTAAAGTGATGTCATGCCTGTTCAATACGCACGTTTCCTGATTGGTCGTCAACGCAGCACCGCCGCAAATCGTCAGCTTGGTTTGGTGCTGGCTTTTGTGGCCGGCGCCATCAATGCAGGGGGCTTTCTCGCTGTACTGCAGTACACCTCACACGTCACGGGCATGGTCTCGACAGTGGCTGATCAATTGGTGATCGGTCGTATGGATCTGGTGCTTGACAGCCTGGTGGGTGTGCTCAGTTTTTTATGCGGGGCCATGACCTGCGCTGTATTGATCAACTATGCGCGACGCAAAGATTTAAGCAGCGAATACGCCTTACCCTTGCTGCTGGAGGCGGTATTGATCCTTTGCTTTGGCTTTCTTGGCGCCCAGATGACGGGCGTAGAAACCCTTTTGGTTCCTTTCACCGTGATATTGCTGTGCTTCATCATGGGCTTGCAAAACGCCATCGTCACCAAACTCTCCAACGCTGTCATCCGCACCACACACATGACTGGTATCGTGACGGATCTGGGTATTGAGTTGGGCAAGCTGGTGTACTGGAACCGCAAGCAAGCTACTGACGGACAAGTCTGCGCTGACCGCGAACGATTGGCTGTGCTTAGTAGCCTCTTGGCGTGTTTCTTGATTGGAGGTGTGACCGGCGCCTTCGGCTTCAAATTGACCGGCTACGTCTTTACCATTCCGATGGCATTGCTATTGGCATTTATGGCTTTGGTGCCAACGTTGGATGATCTGCAACGCCCCTGAGAATCACGGCAAAAGCTACCGCGCCAGAAACCTCAACAAGGCCTCGATCTTTTTGCCGTAGGGCGGATACAGCAAAGCGAGCGTCGACCAGCGACTCTGCTGGAACACCGGCCGGAGCTTGGAAAAAGTTTCAAAGCCCTCGCGGCCGTGGTAATGCCCCATGCCAGACGCACCCACGCCGCCGAATGGCAAATCCGTCTGGCCCACATGGAAGAGAGCATCGTTCACGCTCACGCCCCCTGACATCACTCGATCCAGCATATGTGCAAGCTGCTTTCGGTCGTGGGTGAAAGGGTAGAACGCCAAAGGCCTCGGACCGGCTTGAACCTGCGACAACACCTCGTCCAAATCGTCATAAGGCAGCACCGGCAAGATGGGGCCAAAGATTTCGCGTTGCATCAATGCGCAGTCAGCGGGCGCATTCAGCACCAGATGCGGCGCCAATCGGTGACGGGCGTCATCACGGGCCGAACCGGGCAACAAAGGCAGGACTGTCGCTCCTCGCGCAACCGCCTCGTCGAGAGCCATGGTCAATCGGGCATAGGCCTGTGCGTTGATGATTGAACTCAGGTCAGGGCTGTTCAGGTTGGCATAGCGCTGAGGCACGATGCGTCTCGCCAGTTCAACAAAGTCCTGTACCTTGCTGCGCGGCAGGTACACATGGTCCACCGTGGTGCAAATCTGTCCGGCGTTGAGGAACTTTACGTACAAGATGCGCCGGGCAGCTGTGTCGAGATCAAAGTCATCACACACGATCGCGGGCGATCGCCCGCCCAGCTCCAGCGTCACGGGACACAGGTTTTGAGCGGCCGCTTGCATCACGCTGCGACCGGTCTGGGTCGACCCCGTGAACAGCAAATGGTCAAAAGGCAGTTTTGAAAATGCGATGCCCACGCCACCGGTTTCGTCAAGGAACTGGAGCTTCTCGGGTGGAAAGTAGGTGGGCATTTTGTCGATGAGCAACGCCGCCAGGTGGCGCGAGTTTTCGCTCATCTTGACCATGGCGCGGTTGCCGGCCGCAAAGATCGCCACCAGCGGCAAAAAGCTCAGGTTGATCGGGAAGTTCCACGGCACGATCACCCCCACCACACCCAGAGGCTGCGGCACGACCCGGTTGCTGGCCAAGCCAAAGGCCAGCCGGTCCACTGCACGTGGCTGCACCCGCATCCAGTGCCGCAGGTGTTTGAGGGCGTGGTCAATGTCCTTGAGGACAGGCAGGATCTCGGTCAGCTCGGTTTCGTGTCGGCTGCGATGGCCGTAATCGCGCGAGACCGCTTCGATCAGCGCCGTGCGCTGCTCCAGCACAAAGCGCCGCAAGGTCAACAGGTCTTGCCGACGCCGACGCAAGTCGGGCACAGGCGATGCGCGATAAGCCGATCGCTGAAGCTCCAGGGCCTGCAGCAGCCGTGGCGCGTGTTCGTCAGGGGTTGCATCAAATGACATGTCGCATTGGACCACGTGGCCTGGTTACAAAACCAGAACAAACCCCTTTGGGATGATGAAATGTAACAAAGTTACTCAAATTCACGTAGCATGGTTACATCGACCGCATCACGCGGCATACCCCTATTCCAACGAGGAGCAATCAACATGGCGATCAAAGTAGGTATCAACGGTTTTGGCCGCATCGGCCGCATGGTGTTTCGTGCAGCGGTGCAAAACTTCGGCAAAGACATCGAGGTGGTGGGCATTAACGACCTGCTCGAGCCCGACTACCTGGCCTACATGCTGACCTACGACAGTGTGCATGGCCGTTTCAAAGGCGATGTGGCCGTGAAGGATGGCCACCTGGTGGTCAACGGCAAAACCATTCGCCTGACCGCAGAAAAAGACCCAGCCAACCTGAAATGGAATGAGGTGGGTGCTGACGTGGTGATCGAGTCCACCGGCATTTTCCTGACGAAGGAAGGCGCACAAAAGCACATCGACGCCGGCGCCAAAAAAGTCATCATGAGCGCACCGTCCAAGGACGACACGCCCATGTTTGTCTACGGCGTCAACCATGCGTCTTACGCCGGCGAGGCCATCATCTCCAACGCATCCTGCACGACCAACTGCCTGGCCCCGCTGGCCAAGGTGCTCAACGACAAGTGGGGCATCAAGCGCGGCCTGATGACCACGGTGCACGCCGCCACCGCCACCCAAAAAACCGTCGATGGTCCCAGCAACAAGGACTGGCGCGGCGGGCGTGGCATTCTGGAAAACATCATCCCCAGCAGCACCGGTGCGGCCAAGGCTGTTGGCGTAGTGATCCCGGCCGTTAAAGGCAAGCTCACCGGCATGGCCTTCCGTGTGCCCACGTCGGACGTGTCGGTGGTGGACCTGACTGCCGAACTCGACAAGCCCGCCACCTACGCCGAAATTTGCGCCGAAATGAAAGCGCAAAGTGAAGGCGCTCTCAAAGGCGTGCTGGGCTACACCACCGACAAAGTGGTGTCCACAGACTTCCGTGGCGAGGTGTGTACCAGCGTGTTCGACGCCGAAGCCGGCATCGCACTGGACAGCACCTTCGTCAAGCTGGTGGCCTGGTACGACAACGAGTGGGGCTACTCCAACAAGTGCCTGGAAATGGCACGGGTGGTGGGCAGCTGAGCTTCGGTCCCGGCCACCGATGACATCCAAGGGCGCTTGCAAGCGCCCTTTTTCTTGCGTCAAGCAAGGGCAAATCCCATCAAAAAGCACGATCGTGCGATGCTATGCTCCAAGGGAGTTTGCACCTCCGCGTGCACTGTTCGGGGCTCCCGCCGCCTCTCATCATCTTTCAGGAGTCATCCATGTTCAAGAAATCCCTGTTGCTGGGCGCTGCGTTCGCGGTGGCCAGTTTCTGCGTTTCAGCCAAGGAATGGAAAGAGGTCCGCGTTGCCATCGACCCGACCTACAAACCTTTCACCTTCAAAACAGCCGATGGCAAGCCCACCGGCTTTGATGTGAAGATTGCCCAAGCTCTGTGTGACAAGATCAAGGCCAAATGCACCTTCGTCGAGCAGCAATGGGACGCCATGATTCCCGGTCTGATGGCGCGCAAATACGACACCATCATTTCTTCCATGTCGATCACCGAAGAGCGCCTGCGCCAGGTGGACTTCACCAGCAAGTACTACAACACGCCGTCCAAGATTGTGGTGCGCAAGGACATCAAATCCGACGGCTCAGCCGCCAGCCTCAAGGGCAAGAACATTGGCGTTCTCAAAGGATCCACGCAGGAAAAATATGCCAAAGGCGAATTGTCAACCCATGGCGTGAATGTGATTGGCTACGACGCGCAAGACCAGGTGTATCTGGACATCAAGTCTGGGCGCCTGGACGGCACGGTGGCTGACGTGGTCGAAGTCGAAGGCGGCTTCCTGAGCACCCCCGATGGCAAGAACTACGGCTACGTGGGCCAACCCCTGCGCATGAAGAAATACTTCGGTGAAGGCATCGGTGTGGCCATGCGCAAAGGCGACAAAGACCTCAAGAAGGCTCTGGACAAAGCGATTGCGGACATCCGTGCTGATGGCACCTGGAAAAAAATCGCTGATGAGTTCGTCCCCGGCGTCGATCTGTGGGGTGAGTAAACGCAGGCACAGCCGGGCATGATGCCTTACATCCTGAGCATCCTGCACGGCTCATGGCTGGTCGTGCAGGTGGGGCTCGCTTCATTGCTGGTGGCCATGGCGCTGGGCCTGCTCGGCGCTTTAGGCAAGCTCTCCAGCCACCGGCCAGCCCGGTGGCTGGCCACCGCCTATTCCACTCTGATTCGCGGCATACCCGATCTGGTCTTGATGCTGCTCTTGTTCTACGGTGGACAAATCGGGCTCAATGCCTTGCTGGAGCGACTGGGTGAATTCGACTATGTCGAGATTGACCCCTTTGCAGCAGGCGTGCTCACCATCGGTTTCATCTACGGCGCCTACATGACCGAAACGTTTCGGGGGGCCATCCTGGCCATCGCCCGTGGCCAGATGGAGGCGGGCATGGCGTTTGGCATGTCGCGTTGGCAGGTGTTGCGTCGCATCACCTTGCCTCAGATGGTGCGACTGGCTTTGCCCGGGCTGACCAACAACTGGCTGGTGTTGATGAAGTCCACCGCACTGGTTTCCTTGCTGGGCTTGCAGGACATGACCTATCTGGCCAAGCAGGCCGGTGCGGCGGCTCGTGGCGAGATCCCGAATGCACCGTTGCTGTTTCTGGCCTTTGCAGGCTTGATGTATCTGGTCTTCACGTCCGTGTCCATGGTATTTCTGGGCTGGCTGGAGCGTCGCTACAGCCTGGATCAGCGCAAGGTCTGATGTGATGGAATTTGACGTCATTGCACGCCCCGAGAACCTGCGCCTCTTTTGGGACGGCACGGTGCAGTCCCTGGCTTTGTTGCTGGCGTCCTTACTGGTGGGCGGCGCGCTTTCTGTACCCCTGGCCTTAGCCCGTGTCTCGCCTACAGCATGGCTTCGTGGGCCGGTCTGGGCCTTCACCTATGTGATGCGAGGCACGCCCTTGCTGATCCAGCTGTACCTGATTTACTACGGCCTAGCCCAAACCGAGTTCATCCAGTCCCGCTGGGATGATTCCTGGCTCTGGCAAGGGTTCAAGAACTCGTTTTTTTGCGCCGCCCTGGCCTTTGCCCTCAACACCTGCGCCTACACCACCGAGCTGCTGGCGGGCGCCATTCGTGAGCTCCCCAAGGGCGAGCTCGAAGCGGCTCAGGCCTGCGGTTTGAGCCCCTGGGCCCGCTTGCGACGCATCGTGCTGCCTGCGGCCTTGCGACGCAGTTTGCCGGGCTACTCCAACGAGGTCATCATGATGCTGCACAGCACCTCTTTGGCCAGTGCGGTGCCCGCCTTGCTCGACATCACGGGTGCGGCCCGGTCGATTTATGCCGAGTTTTATCTGCCCTTTGAGGCCTTCATCACAGCGGGGCTGATCTACGCCAGCCTCACTGCCGTGCTGGTGGGCCTGTTTCGTCTGGCCGAGCTGCGTTGGCTGGCCTATTTGCGTCCGCGCTCAACACACTGAAGCATTTCGCCGCCATGAGTCTCAAGCTTGACGTTCAAGACATTCACAAACGCTTTGGGCAGCAAGAAGTGCTCAAAGGAGTGTCCCTGCAAGCGCATGCGGGCGATGTGATCAGCCTGATCGGCTCCAGCGGTTCGGGCAAAAGCACCTTCCTGCGCTGCATCAATCTGCTCGAACAGCCCCAGCAAGGCCGCATCAGTGTGGCCGGTGAAACCTTGCAACTCAAAGCAGATGGCCAAGGACGGCTGCAGGCCAGTGACCCAGGTCAGCTACAACGTCTGCGCGCCAAGCTGGCCATGGTGTTTCAACACTTCAATCTCTGGAGTCACATGACGGTGCTGGAGAACGTCATGGAAGCGCCCGTTCAGGTCCTGGGCCAGAGCAAGAACGAAGCGCGAGCGCGTGCTGAACACTATCTGGCCCGTGTGGGCCTGAGCGCGCAGACGTTTGGCCACTACCCGATGCATTTGTCAGGCGGCATGCAGCAGCGCGTGGCCATTGCACGCGCCTTGGCCATGGAGCCGGAAGTCATGCTGTTTGACGAACCCACCTCGGCGCTGGACCCCGAGCTGGTGGGTGAAGTGTTGCGCGTGATGCGCTCTTTGGCAGAAGAAGGCAGAACCATGGTGGTGGTCACCCACGAAATGGGGTTTGCGCGCGAGGTGTCCAACCATGTGATGTTCCTGCACCAGGGCAAGGTGGAAGAAGAGGGGCAGCCCCACTTCATCCTGCAAGCGCCTCGCAGTGAACGCTTACAGCAATTCCTGGCAGGCAGCCTCAAATAAGGTTCAATGGCAATGCCGTGCTGTTCTTGACCTCTTCCATCACCGCATAGGTGCGCGTCTCGCGCACACCGGGCAACAACCACAGAACGTCGCCCGAAAATTGACGGTACGCGTTCATGTCGGTGGTGCGGATCTTGAGCAAGTAGTCAAAACCACCAGCCACCAGGTGGCATTCCATGATTTCGGCTCGCACCTGCACCGCCGCCTTGAACTGCTCGAACACATTGGGGCTGGTGCGGTCGAGCAGCACCTCCACAAACACCAGCATGCCAGCACCCAGCTTGAGCGGGTTCAGGCGCGCCTCGTAGCCAAGGATGTAGCCGTCCTTGGAGAGGCGCTGCACCCGCGCCAGCACCGCCGTGGGCGACAGGGCCACCGCCTCGGCCAGTTTGAGGTTGCTGATACGTCCGTCGCGCTGGAGCACGTCCAAAATGCGACGGTCTATGCGGTCAATATCAGTGGATTCGCTGCTCATGCCGAACATTATTCATTGAAATGATTGTTTTTCGGATAAATATCCTCTTGAAAATCCGGATCATGGTGAGTTAAGCCAACACCCCACTGGGACTTTCCATGAACGCCGCCACCCCGCTCCATTTGCTCAGCCCCCTGCCGCAAGGCGCCCGCTTCTCGCCCGAAGGCCCGCTGGCCGAGCGCAGTGCCCTGCGTGAAGCCATCGCCCGCGCCACCCGCCTGGCCGAACCAGAGGCACTGGGCCCCTTGATGGCGCAGGCGCGCCTGAGCGCCGAGCAGGCCACGCGCACCGACGCGCTGGCCCGCCAGCTGGCGATGGGCATGCGTCAAGGCCCTCAACAAGGCGGCCGTGCCGGCCGGGTGCAAAGCCTGATGCAGGAATACGCGCTGTCCAGCGAAGAAGGCGTGGCGCTGATGTGCCTGGCTGAAGCGCTGCTGCGCATTCCCGACGCGGTCACACGCGACGCCCTGATCCGCGACAAGATCGGCGGCGGTGACTGGCAACGGCACTTGGGGCACAGCGGTTCGCTGTTTGTGAATGCCGCCTCCTGGGGCCTGCTGCTGACTGGCAAACTGGTCGCCACCCACAGCGAGGGCCAGATGCTGGGCGCCGTCACACGCCTGGTGGGCAAAGGCAGCGAACCGCTGATTCGCCAAGGCGTGCAGCTGGCCATGCAAATGCTGGGCGAGCAGTTCGTCACTGGCGAAACCATCGACGAAGCCCTGCAGCGCGCCCGCGCCATGGAATCCAAAGGGTTTCGCTATTCCTACGACATGCTGGGCGAGGCCGCACTCACCGAGGCCGATGCGCAGCGCTACATGGCCGCTTATGAAAACGCCATCCACGCCATCGGCAAGGCATCACACGGGCAGAGCGTCATCAACGGCCCCGGCATCTCGATCAAGCTGTCGGCACTGCACCCGCGCTACAGCCGCGCGCAACATCAGCGCGTGATGGACGAACTTTTTCCCCGCGTCTTGAAGCTGACCGAGCTGGCCCGCAGTTACGACATTGGCCTGAACATCGACGCCGAAGAAGTAGACCGCCTGGACATCTCGCTGGACCTGCTCGAAGCCTTGTGCCATGCGCCCAGCCTGACGGGCTGGCACGGCATCGGCTTTGTCATCCAGGCCTACCAAAAGCGCTGCCCCTTCGTGATCGACTTTGTGGTGGACCTGGCGCGCCGCACGGGGCATCGCCTGATGATCCGCCTGGTCAAAGGCGCGTATTGGGACAGCGAAATCAAACGCGCTCAGCTGGACGGCCAAAGCGACTACCCGGTGTACACCCGCAAGCATCACACCGACGTGTCTTACCTGGCGTGCGCCCGCAAACTGCTGGTCGCGCCCGACGCGATTTACCCGCAATTTGCGACGCACAACGCGCAAACGCTGGCGTCCATCGTGCAGGTGGCGCAAGACGCGCTGGGCGACTACCAGCAGGGGCAATACGAATTCCAGTGCCTGCACGGCATGGGCGAGCCGTTGTATTTGCAGGTGGTGGGTGGTGATGTCCTGAACCGCCCTTGCCGCATTTACGCACCTGTGGGTACACACGAAACTTTGCTGGCGTACCTCGTGCGCCGCCTGCTGGAAAACGGCGCCAACAGCTCCTTCGTCAACCGTATGGCCGACGCGTCGGTGTCGCTCGATGAACTGGTGCAAGACCCGGTGCACCGCACCGAGCAGGACGCTGTTCGCGAAGACCGCACGCCCGGCCAGCCGCACCTGCACATTGCGCTGCCCGTGCAGCTGTACGGCACGGCCCGCCGCAACTCCAGCGGTCCCGACCTGGCACACGAACCCACGCTGCGCCTGCTCGCACAGCAGATGCTGGCGCACACCGCCCCGTTGCAGGTGCGGCCCCTGCTGGCAGGCTCCGTGCAAGGCGGCGAGTGGCACACCTTGCGCAACCCGGCCGACCATGCCGACGTGATTGGCACCGTGCAATACGCCAGCGAAGGCGATGTGCTGACCGCCCTGCAGGCTGCCCATGCCTTCGCCCCCGAGTGGGCGCAGACCACGCCCGAACAACGCGTAGCGCTGTTGGAGCAAGCCGCCGACCTGCTGCTGCAGGACGCCCCGCGCTGCATGGCCCTGCTGGTGCGCGAAGCGGGCAAAACCTGGGCGCACGCCGTGGCCGAACTGCGCGAGGCGGTGGACTTTTTGCGTTACTACGCCGCACAGGTGCGACGCGACTTTGACAACCACACGCATGTGGCGCTGGGCCCGGTGGTCTGCATCAGCCCCTGGAACTTTCCGCTGGCCATCTTCATGGGCCAGGTGGCTGCGGCGCTGGCGGCGGGCAACCCGGTGCTGGCCAAACCCGCCGAGTCCACCCCCGCTATGGCCGCGCTCGCGGTCGATGTGCTCTGGCGCGCCGGTGTGCCCCGCACCGCCGTCCAGCTCTTGCCCGGCCACGGCCGCAGTGTGGGCATGCAACTGGTGGATGACGCCCGCGTGCAGGGGGTGATGTTCACCGGCTCCACCGAAACCGCCAAGGTGTTGCAGAGCGTGCTGGCCCAGCGCCTGAACGCACACGGCCAGGTGGTGCCCCTGATTGCCGAGACCGGTGGCCAGAACTGCATGGTGGTCGATTCATCGGCCTTGCTGGAGCAGGTCGTGCAGGACGCTGTGGCCTCGGCCTTTGAAGCCGCAGGCCAGCGCTGCTCGGCCCTGCGTGTACTGTGTGTGCAGGACGATGTGGCCGATCGCCTGCTCGAGATGCTGCAGGGCGCGATGGCCGAAATCCACATGAGCACACCCGCGCAGCTTTCGGTGGACATGGGCCCGGTGATCGACGAACGCGCACAAAGCGGCATTGAGGCGCATGTGCGTAAGATGCAAACGCGCGGCTGCAAGGTCCACCGCATCAGCCGCAAGGCACCGGGCAGCTTGCGCACTGGCACTTATGTGCAGCCCACCCTGATCGAGATCGACAGCATCACCCAACTCGAACGCGAGGTGTTTGGCCCGGTGCTGCATGTGCTGCGCTATGCACGCCAGGACCTGGACATGCTGCTGGCGCAGATCAACGCCACCGGCTATGCGCTCACCCTGGGCGTGCATTCGCGCATCGAAGAAACCATCGCCCGTGTGACGAACAGCACCCACGCAGGCAACACCTACGTTAACCGCAACATGGTCGGCGCCGTAGTCGGCGTGCAGCCCTTTGGCGGCGAGGGCCTGTCAGGCACAGGGCCCAAGGCGGGTGGTCCGTTGTACCTGCTGCGCCTGCTGGCGCGCTGCCCGGATAACGCGGCCCTGCGCAGCGTGCAGACCAGCGGCGCCACCGCCATGCCGCAAGCCACGCCCGCGCTGCAAGCCCTGCACGACTGGGCAGCAGCCCAAGGCCGCCTGTCACTGGCGCACCAGTGCGCACGGCTTGCAGCTTGTAACTTGGCTGGTCTTGAAGCCCTGCTGCCTGGCCCCACGGGCGAGCGCAACGTTTACCGCGTGCAGGCCCGCGCACAAGTGCTGTGCCGCGTGGGCACACAAGCCAGCGCCGAAGCCGACCTGCTCTCGCAGATTGCGGCTGTGCTGGCTGTAGGTGGGCAGGCGGTGCTGACCGCCCAAAGCGTTGCGCTATGTGCCGGTTTGCCCGAAGCTGTGCAAGTCCAACTGGTGGTGAGCGAGACCCTGCAGGCCGAGGCCGCGTTGATCAGCGCCCCCGCCAACGAAGTCTTGACCCTGGCCGCGCAACTGGCTATGCAGGGGGGCCCCATCGTCACCCTCACGGCCCTGCCACCCGGCAACGTGCAGGTGCCGCTGGCCCGCCTGGTGAGCGAGCGCAGCATCAGCACCAACACGGCCGCAGCCGGCGGCAATGCCAGCCTGATGACGCTGGAGGCCTGATCAGCTCAGATGCTTGCCCACGATGCCGGCAAGTTCGAACATGGTGATCTGGTCCTTGCCGAACACCTCGCGCAGTTTGCCGTCGGCGTTGATGGCGCGCTTGTTGGCCGCGTCTTGCAGATTATTGGCCTTGATGTAGTCCCAGATTTTCTTGACCACTTCGGTGCGGGCATACGTCCCGTCACCGATCACGGCGGCCAGGGCCGCGCTGGGCTTGAGGGTGCCGACGGCGGCCTTGCGTGGGGCCTTTTCGGCAGCGGCTTTTTTGGCAGCTGGCGCTTTCTTGGCTGCGGGGGCCTTGGCGGTTTTGGTGGCAGCCTTGCCAAACGGCGTCTTTTTGGCCGCCGCCTTGCGCGCCGGGTACTTGCCTTCGCGCTGTTCAAACTCGAAGCCGACCTTGCCCTCTTCGGGGTTCCAGGCCAGCATGGCCTTGAAGCTGCGGCGGGTGCGGTTGCTCACAAACTTGTCGAGCAAGTCGGTCTTGCCGGTGGCCAGCAATTTGCTGAATTGCTCGCGTTCGATGGGCTGCTGCAGGATGATCTGGCCGCTCTTGAAGTCGCAGCTGGGCGTGGGATGCTCGTGAGTCGGCACGGCCTTGCTGCACACATAGTTGCTGCCATGCTCGAACACTGGGCTGCCGCACTTGGGGCAGTGGCCCAAGCTTTGCTGGGCCGCAAAGTCCACGATCTCGCCGGTGTCCTCGTCTTTGCCGTCGTCGCCAAAGTCAAACTCCAGCTTCCACTGAGCTTCGTCTTCACCGTAAACCAACGCCAGTTCGGCCACAAAGGGCCAGCCCGCCTTGGAGCGAAAACCTTCGAGCGGGCCGATCTTTTTGTCTCGCAGAAATTGGTCGGCCTCGGCAATTTCAAAGGTGCGGCCGCCCGGTGACTTGGTGAACGAGAAGCCGCAGCCCTCGCTCTCGCCGTCAGCGCCGCAGCAGGCAAAGCGGCGGTAATTCTCTTTGACCACACCGCCGCACTTGGGGCAGGGTGCCGACAGGGTGGCGTAGTCGCCCGGCACGGTGTCGCGGTCGTATTCCTTGGCTTTCTTGACGATGCGCTCGGTCATGGCCGCGATCTCGGCCATGAACTGGCCACGGCTCAATTGGCCGTGCTCCATTTGCGAGAGCTTGTATTCCCACTCGCCAGTCAACTCAGGTTTGGAGAGTTCTTCCACTTCCAGGCCGCGCAGCAGCGTCATGAGCTGGAAGGCCTTGGCGGTCGGGATCAGCTCGCGGCCTTCGCGCAGCATGTATTTCTCGTTGAGCAGGCCTTCAATGATGGCCGCGCGCGTTGCGGGTGTGCCCAGACCTTTTTCCTGCATGGCCTCGCGCAGTTCGTCGTCATCCACCAGCTTGCCCGCGCCTTCCATGGCGCCCAGCAGCGTGGCTTCGGAGTAGCGGGCGGGTGGGCGGGTTTTGAGGCCCTTGGCTTCGGCGCTTTCGGTGCGCACCATCTCGCCGGGTTTCACGGCCACCAGCATCTTGGCGTTCTCGTCGCCTTCTTTCTCGGCCTCCTTGCCCCAGATGGCTTGCCAGCCAGGGTTGACCAGCACCTTGCCCACGCTCTTGAAGTGGTGCCCCTGCACCTGGCTGATGCGCGTGGTCACCATGAACTGCGCGCTCGGGAAGAACACCGACATGAAGCGCTTGACCACCAGGTCATACAGCTTGAACTCGGCCTCGCTCAAACCGCTGGGGGCCTGCAGCGTGGGGATGATGGCGAAGTGGTCCGACACCTTGCTGTTGTCAAACACACGCGGGATCTTGCGCACGTAGTTGTTGTTGAGCGCAACCAGGGCATGCGGCTGCAGGTGCTGGAAACCTTTGTCCGCCAGCATCTCGAAGGTCTGCTTCACCACAGGCACATAGTCCTCGGGCAGGTGACGCGAGTCGGTACGCGGGTAGGTCAGGGCCTTGTGCTTTTCATACAGGCTTTGCGCCAGCGCCAGAGTGGTCTTGGCCGAAAAGCCAAAGCGGCCGTTGGCCTCGCGCTGCAGGCTGGTCAAGTCGAACAGGCCGGGCGAGGCCTCGGTCTTGGGCGTGGACTCTTCTGTGACCGTGGCGGCCTTGCCGCGCACGGCGTCGGCAATCTCGATGGCGCGGCGTGCGTCCCACAGGCGGTCGGCCTTCTTTTCCTTGTCTTCTGCGTCCTGCTTCCAGGCCGGATCAAACCACTTGCCGCCGTATTCACCGGCTTCGGCCAGGAAGCTCGCGTGGATTTCCCAATAGTCGCGGCTCACGAACTTGCGGATCTGCTCTTCGCGCTCAACGACAACGGCCAGCGTGGGCGTCTGCACGCGGCCCACGGTGGTCAAAAAGAAACCGCCGTCGCGCGAGTTGAACGCGGTCATGGCGCGTGTGCCGTTGATACCCACCAGCCAGTCGGCTTCGGAGCGGCTGCGCGCGGCGTCGGCCAGGCCCTGCATTTGTTGTTCGCTGCGCAGGTTGTCAAAACCGTCGCGAATGGCTTGCGGCGTCATCGACTGCAGCCACAGGCGCTTGACCGGCTTGCCCAGGGGCTTGGCACCGCCCGCATATTGCTCAATCAAGCGGAAGATCAGCTCGCCCTCGCGGCCCGCGTCACAGGCGTTCACCAGCGCCGTCACGTCCTTGCGCTTGGCCTGCTTGACCACAGCGCTCAGGCGGCTCTTGGTCTTGTCCACGGGCTTGAGGTCAAAGTGCGGCGGAATCACGGGCAGGTTGGCAAAGCTCCACTTGCCGCGCTTGACGTCGTACTGCTCGGGCGCCTGGATCTCGACCAGGTGACCGACCGCGCTGGTGACGACGTAGCTGTCGCTTTCGAAGTAATCGTCGTGCTTGTCGAACTTGCCCGCCACGGGCGTAAGCGCACGCACGATGTCTTGTGCAACTGATGGTTTTTCTGCAATGACCAGAGTTTTCATTGTTCTCGTTCCCGCTCTCTATACAATGCGTTTCTCGCGTGCGCGCACGCACACATGTACGTACGTGCGCGCGCTCGCCTACATTCAACATACCAAATTTTTGCCGTGCCCAAAACTGCTGCCCCCAAATCAAACCGCCGCATCCAGGTCCGTCGCTCGGGTGTCCATGGCAAAGGCGTGTTTGCGCTGCAGGATCTTGCCGAGGGCGAAACCATCATTGAATACGTGGGCGAGGTCATCAGCTGGGACGAGGCGCAAGACCGCCACCCCCACGACCCCAAAGACCCCAACCACACCTTCTACTTCCATGTGAACGAGGACAAGGTCATTGACGCGCTGTATGGCGGGAATTCCTCTCGCTGGATCAATCACAGCTGCGACCCCAACTGCGAAGCCGACGAAGAAAACGACCGCATTTTCATCAAGGCCCTGCGCAACATCAAGGCAGGCGAAGAACTCAACTACGACTACGGCCTGATCATCGACGAGCCCTACACCAAGAAGCTCAAGGCCGAGTACCCCTGCTGGTGCGGCGCCAGGAATTGTCGCGGCACACTGCTCTCGCCAAAAGACCGCGAGGACACGCCAAAGACCCCGAGCCAGAAAAAGAAGAAATCGGGCAAAAAGAAAAAGGCCTGACATGCAGGTCTGGCCCGCTGAAGACATTTGGCAAGAGATTGTCCCTTTGCTGCCGGGCTTCACCGTCGAGGCGCTCCCGGAGATCGACTCGACCAACACCGAACTGATGCGCCGCGCTCGCGCAGGCCGCACAGAGCCCACCTTGCTGGTGGCCGAGCACCAAAGCGCAGGTCGGGGCCGTCAAGGTCGACACTGGGCCAGTGAGCCTGGCGATGCGCTGACCTTCTCGCTCGGCATGCCTTACGCCCCTCGCGATTGGTCCGGCCTGTCCTTGCTCGTGGGACTGGTCGCTGCGCAAGCGCTACACCCCGACATCCGCCTGAAGTGGCCCAACGATTTGTGGTGGCAAGACCGCAAACTGGCCGGCATACTGGTGGAAGCCGCCAGCACCGGCGGGCACAGCCATGTGGTGGTGGGGATGGGTATCAATATCCGGCCCGTGCAAGCAACGCAGGCCATGCGCACGCCACCTGCGGCACTGCAAGAGATGGTGCCCACCATGACCGCGCCCCAAGCCCTGTCCCTGCTCGCAGGGGCCCTGGTGCGGGCCTTGCTGGATTTTGAAACGCAGGGCTTCGCTCCCTGGCAACACGCCTTTGATGCGCGCGACGCCCTTAAAGGCCGAACCGTCTGGACCAGCGATGGGCAACAAGGACACGCGTTGGGTGTTGACCCCTTGGGTGCGCTACGATTGGAAACCGACCGTGGTCCGGTACAGGTCAACAGCGCTGAAGTCAGCGTCCGGCCTCACCCCTTTGTGTAAAGGACACCCATGATGCTGCGCAGCCTGGTAGCGCTTTTGCTGGTTTTCAATGTGCTGGTTCTGAGCTGGACCACAGGCGTGTTCTCGAAGTGGGGCTGGGGGCCAGCCCAACCCCATCCGGATACACAAGCCCAGCCGCCTATTGCGGCTGATGCACTCAAGGTGCTGGATATACAGTCCACCACCACCCCACCCGCGCCGGCCTCTGCCCCCGGTTCTTCATCAGCGCAGTAAAGGAGACTTGCCATGACCATGAAACTGTTTTACGCCCCTGGTGCTTGCTCTTTCGTTCCCCACGTTCTGCTGGAGATGAGCGGCACCAACTTCGAGCCCACCCCTGTCAAGCTGCACAAGGGCGAGCAATACACCGAAGACTACAAACTCATCAACCCGCGCAGCCAGGTGCCGGTGCTCACGCACGATGCCAATGTGATTTCGCAAATCGTGGCCATCACGCTGTACCTGGACATGGTCTTCCCGGGCCAGAACTTTCTGCCCACCAGCCATCTCGAGCGCGCGCGTGCACTGTCCACTTTTGCCTGGATGAACAACACGGTCCACCCCACGTTCACCCATATCTTCATGCCGGCCAAGTTCACCGACCAGCCCGAAGCGCAAGCCGCCATCCGCAAGCACGCAATTGGCCAATACAAAGGTTTGCTGACCGAGCTCGAGGCCTTGGTCGTGGCCAGCCAGGAAGCTGGCCGCACCTGGCTGGCGGGCGAGCACTTTGGCCCCCTGGACGCCTACGCACTGACGCTCACCCGCTGGGGCACGATTGCCGGCATTGGCCCACAGGCCCACCCGCAATTGTGGGCATTTGTGCAAAAGGTGGCCGCGCAGCCCGCTGTGGCCCGCGTGATGGAGCGAGAACGCCTGCAACTGGACATGAGCGCATCGGCCATCGCCTGACGCGCAAACCACTCAGGTGCGGCGGTTAAACCGCACCGTGAAACACGCCCCGGGTCGGCTCGAACCGGGGCGCGACGACTCAATTGACACTTCGGCACCATGCCGCTCGGCGATTTCGCGCACGATGGACAGCCCCAGTCCCGAACCATCCACATTGGTACCCAAAGCCCTGTAGAAAGGCTGGAACACCAGGTCGCGTTCGGCCGGCGCAATGCCCGGACCGTTGTCTTCGACCTGCAGCGCCAAGGTGCCGCTGTATCGGTCCACCAGCACGCGCACCGTCACGACGCCCTGCAACTCGGGCGTACTGGGCGTGTAGTGCATGGCGTTGTCCACGAGGTTACGCACCATCTCCTTGATCAGGGTGCGGTTACCCATCACCATGGTGCCAGCAGAGCCAGGCTCTACGCCGTCGTAGCCCAGGTCCAGGCCCTTGTCCATGGCGTGCGGCCAGGAGTCTGCAATCACCTCGCTGACGATGTCCACCATGTCGCAATCCTGCAGCGTGGTGTTGGTCCCGCCCTCAGCCCGCGCCAAAGCCAGCAACTGGTTGACGGTATGCGTGGCCGCAACGCTGGCCCGGCCGATTTGCTGCAAGGATCGCTTGAGGTCCTCTTCGCTGGCCCCTGGCTGCCTCGCCAGGTCCGCCTGCATGCGCAAGCCTGCCAAGGGCGTTTTGAGTTGATGTGCGGCATCAGCCAGAAAACGCTTTTGGGTCGAGATGGAGTCTTTCAGGCGCTCCAGCAAATCATTGACTGAAGAGACCAGTGGCGCCACTTCCAGCGGCACCGCCTTGTCGTCGAGCGGACTGAGGTCATCGCTCTTGCGCGCACGAATACGTTCTTCCAGCTGCGACAAGGGCTTGATGCCCCGCACCAGCGCCAGCCACACCAAAAGCACCGCCAACGGCAGGATGACGAACTGCGGCAACATCACCCCTTTGATGATCTCGGCCGCCAGCACCGAACGCTTTTCCCGCGTCTCGGCCACCTGAACCAGCGCAGGCTGTTGCTCTGCATCTGCGAGCTTCACCCAGGTGTAGGCCACGCGCACATCCATGCCACGCATTTCATCGTCGCGGATGCGCACCTCGTAGCTGTGGTCAATGCCTGCGGTCTTGGGCAGCGGCATATCGCGCTCACCACCCAACAACTCGCCGTTTGTGCCTCGCACCTGGTAGTAGACCTGGTCGGTCTCATCGGCGCGCAACAGCTCACTGGCCGATTGCGACAACATGAACTGCACCTTGTCACCTGGCCCAGGCTTGACCTGTTGCGCCAAGGCCTGCACGTTGTAGACCAACGCGCGGTCAAAGGGTTTGTTGGCCAGACCCTGCGCCACCAGCCAGGTCAACGCCAGACTGATAGGCCACAGCAACAGCAAGGGTGTGAGCATCCAATCCAGAATCTCACCGAACAGCGAGCGCTGTTCCTTGCGAAAGAGCAGGGCGTTCCAGCCGCGTGATTTCATGGCTCAGGGCTGGTGCGTTGCCGGACCGATCAGCCCGGAATTTTTTCGAGGCAGTAACCCAGGCCACGCACGGTGGCGATGCGGATCGGGCCTTTCTCGATTTTTTTGCGCAAGCGGTGGATGTACACCTCAATGGCGTTGTTGCTCACCTCTTCGCCCCACTCGCACAGACGTTCAACCAGCTGATCTTTGCTGACCAAGCGACCGGCGCGCTGGAGCAACACTTCGAGCAAGCCCAGCTCGCGCGCAGACAGCTCGACCATCTTGCCGTCAATCGTGGCCACGCGACCCGTCTGGTCGTAGACCAATGGACCATGTTTGATTTGCGAGGTGGCGCCACCCATGCCACGGCGCGTCAGGGCGCGCACGCGGGCTTCCAGTTCCTGCAAGCTGAAGGGCTTGGCCATGTAGTCGTCGGCACCGTAATCCAGGCCTTTGACACGCTCTTCCACGCTGTCGGCCGCAGTCAGGATCAGCACGGGCAAAGTGGAGCCACGCGCTCTCATGCGCTTGAGCACCTCCAGGCCGTGCAGCTTGGGCAGACCCAAGTCCAGGATCAGCAGATCGAATTCATTGTTGGTCATCAAGGCGGCGTCCGCCTCGGAGCCACTGGCCACGTGGTCCACTGCCGCGCCTGCAGCGCGCAGGGTACGCAACAGGCCATCGGCCAAGACCTGGTCATCTTCTGCAATCAGGATCCGCATGCTTGTCTCCTCTGGATGGCACGATTCTAGTGCGCATACGCCTCTAATCCGAGAGCGACCACCGTTGCAATTTCAGGGCCGACCTGTTCGCGAAACTCGGCCTCGGCCTGTTGCACGGCTTGCTGGAAAGCACGCAGCCACGCGCGACCCGTTTCTGTGAACACCACTTGCTTGGCGCGCGCGTCCAGCGGATCGTCTTCTTTGAGCACCAAACCCCAAGCTTCGCACTGGTTGACCAAATTGCCCATCGCCTGCTTGGTCATGCCGGCTTGTTGAGCCAGCTCGGTCAGCCGCGTCCCTTGCAGACTCAAGTGCCTGGTGATGTGAATGTGCGCTGCACTGATTTTGTCGCGTGCTGCCAGATTGGCCAGCGCCAAGGGCACGCCCTCATTGGCCGCCATCAGCTCCAGCACCCGTGCATCGAATTTGCGCATGGCGTGACCGAGCACCCGCCCCAGATGGGTTTGCCGCCAACCGTCGTTGAGCATTTTTTCGTCCATGTGTAATAGTAAATTAAACTGACTAAAAAAGCTATTTACACGCATATACTGTACATATACAGTACTGTTCAAGCGCTCAGTAGTTCTGGCGCTTCAAGGGACACAAACACAGCAACCTGTTGATATTCAAGGAGAATTTCATGAGCGAGATGGACAGCGAAAAAGCCAAAGCCCTGCAAGCCGCCCTGGCGCAGATTGAAAAACAGTTCGGCAAAGGCACCATCATGCGCCTGGGCGAAGGCGAAGCCATTGAGGACATCCAGGTGGTTTCCACCGGCTCCCTGGGCCTGGACATCGCTCTGGGTGTCGGCGGTTTGCCCCGTGGCCGTGTGATCGAAATCTACGGCCCGGAATCGTCGGGCAAGACCACCCTGACCCTGCAGGTCATCGCTGAAATGCAAAAACTCGGCGGCACCTGCGCCTTTGTGGACGCCGAACACGCGCTGGACGTGCAATATGCCCAGAACCTGGGCGTGAACCTGCCCAACCTGCTCATCTCCCAGCCCGACACCGGTGAACAAGCCCTGGAAATCGTGGACAGCCTGGTGCGCTCAGGCGCCGTGGACCTGGTGGTGATCGACTCGGTCGCTGCGCTCACACCCAAAGCCGAAATCGAAGGCGATATGGGCGACAGCCTGCCTGGCCTGCAAGCCCGCCTCATGAGCCAGGCCCTGCGCAAGCTGACCGCCACCATCAAGAAAACCAACTGCACCGTCATCTTCATCAACCAGATTCGCATGAAGATCGGCGTCATGTTCGGCAGCCCCGAAACCACCACCGGCGGCAATGCACTCAAGTTCTACGCTTCGGTGCGCCTGGACATCCGCCGCACCGGCACCATCAAGAAGGGCGACGACGCCATCGGCAACGAAACCAAGGTCAAAGTGGTCAAGAACAAGGTCTCGCCCCCCTTCAAAACGGCCGAATTCGACATCCTGTTCGGTGAAGGCATCTCGCGCGAAGGCGAAATCATCGACATGGGCGTGACCGCCAAAGTCATCGAGAAGTCTGGCGCCTGGTACGCCTACAACGGCGAAAAAATCGGCCAGGGCCGTGACAACGCCCGCGAGTTCCTGCGCGAAAACAGCGATCTGGCGATTGAAATCGAGAACAAGGTGCGCGACTCGCTGGGCATCGCCCTGCGCCCCACAGGCGAAGTCGAAGAGGCCTGATGAACCGCCCGGCCTTTGAGCCCAGCCTCAAGGGCCGCGCGCTGCGGCTCTTGAGCCAGCGCGAGCATTCACGGCTGGAGCTCGAGCGCAAGCTGTCCGCACACGAGACCGAACCCGGCACACTGGCCAAAGCGCTTGACGAATTGCAGGCCCGGGGCTTCATCAGCGAAGAACGGGTGGTGGAGTCCGTCATCCACCGCCGCGCCGCCAAACTGGGCACAGCGCGGGTCAAACAGGAGCTGCAAGCCAAGGGCCTCTCGGGCGAAGCGGTCACCGAGGCACTGGAGCAACTGCGCATCACCGAACTGGAGCGCGCCCGCGAAGTCTGGGCCCGCAAATTTGGCGAACCTGCCACCGAGCCCAAGGAAAAGGCTCGTCAGATCCGCTTTCTGATCAGTCGAGGCTTTGCCGCCGAGGTTGTGCGTAAGGTCGTGGGTTGAGGCCGATCACAGCCCCAGCATCAGCTGGATGTTCTGCACCGCCGCGCCGCTGGCGCCCTTGCCCAGGTTGTCCAGGCGCGCAAACAGCACCGCGTGACGGGCTTCTTCGTTAGCGAACACGCGAATTTCGAGTTTGTTGGTGTCGTTGAGTGCCAGGGCGTCGAGCTTGGCGTTCTCGGTCGGCGCTTCCACACTGACCCAGCCGCCTTGCGCAGCGCTGGCCGCGTAGTGGGCGCGCAGCGCTTCTTGCAGATCCGCAGCTTTCGGTTTACCGGGCAGCTGGTCCAGGTGCAGGGGCAGCTGCACCAGCATGCCCTGGCGGAAATTGCCAACCGCCGGCACAAACAGCGGGCGGGCGCTCAGGCCGGTGTAGCGCATGATTTCAGGAATGTGCTTGTGCTTGAGGCCCAGGGCATAGGCCTCGTACAGGGGCGCTTTACCCGCTTCGTAGTCTTCGATCATGGTGCGGCCGCCGCCCGAGTAGCCACTGACCGACGGCAGGCAGACCGGAAAGTCCTTGGGCAACAGACCCGCGTCCACCAGCGGGCGAATCAGGGCGATGGCGCCCGTGGCGTAACAGCCGGGATTGGCCACGCGCTCGGCTTTTTGCACCGCTTCGCGCTGACCTGCGCACAGTTCAGGAAAACCATAAACCCAGCCTGCTGCGGTGCGGTGCGCGGTGGAGGCGTCCACAATGCGGGGCTTTTTGCCGGCAAGGCCGTCGATCATGGCCACCGACTCGATGGCGGCATCGTCATGCAGGCACAGCACCACCAGGTCAGCGGCAGCCATCAGTTCTCGCTTGGCCTCTGGGTCCTTGCGGCGCGCGGGGTCGATGCTGAGCACCTCGATCTGGGGCATCAGCGCGAGGCGGTCACGAATTTGAAGTCCTGTGGTGCCGGCTTCGCCGTCAATGAAAATCTTGGCCATGTGTCAAATTTCCCGAAAAAAGTGGCAAGCGTGCGTCAAGTCGTTGTAAGACGATTCGCTCACTATTTGTGCGTTGCAGCATGATACAGTCGTAGGCTGCAGTGTCCAGACCCAGCTGGCGGGCGAATCACCCCGGCGGGCCGGTCAGTTCAACCCCCCTCTACGAGAGAGACCTCATGAAAATTCACGAGTACCAAGGCAAGGAAATCTTGCGTCAATTTGGTGTGCCGGTGCCGCGTGGCATCCCGGCTTTCACGGTGCAGGAGGCGGTGGAAGCCGCCCAGAAACTGGGCGGACCGGTTTGGGTGGTGAAAGCCCAGATCCACGCCGGTGGCCGCGGCAAAGGCGGCGGCGTGAAAGTGGCCAAATCGATCGAGCAGGTCAAGGAACTGGCTGAACAAATTCTGGGCATGCAGCTCAAGACTCACCAGACCGGCCCCGAAGGCCAGAAGGTGCGTCGCCTCTACATCGAAGACGGCGCCGACATCAAAAAAGAATATTACGTGTCCCTCGTGACCGACCGCGCCACCCAGAAAGTGGCCGTGATCGCGTCCAGCGAAGGCGGCATGGACATCGAAGAAGTGGCGCACAGCACGCCCGAGAAGATCGTCAACGAGCTGGTCGACCCCCTGACCGGTCTGGGCCAGGCCTTGGCGCTCAAGATCGCCAAGGCCGTGGGCCTGGAAGGCGGCTCCGCCGACCAAGCCGCCGACGTGCTGCAAAAGCTCTACAAGTGCTACATGGACACCGACGCGTCGCTGGTGGAAATCAACCCCCTGAACTGCGACAGCAAGGGCAACATCATCGCCCTGGACTCCAAGTTCAACTTTGACGCCAACGCCCTGTTCCGCCACCCCGAAATCGTGGCCCTGCGCGACCTGGACGAAGAAGATCCGGCCGAAGTGGAAGCTTCCAAGTTCGATCTGGCCTACATCTCCCTGGACGGCAACATCGGCTGCCTGGTCAACGGCGCTGGCCTGGCCATGGCCACCATGGACACCATCAAGCTGTTCGGCGGCGAGCCGGCCAACTTCCTGGACGTGGGCGGCGGCGCCACCCCCGAGAAGGTCACCGAAGCCTTCAAGATCATGCTCAAGAACCCCAAGGTCAAGGGCATTCTGGTCAACATCTTCGGCGGCATCATGAAGTGCGACACCATCGCCACCGGCGTGATCACCGCATGTAAAGCCGTCAACCTGAACGTGCCGCTGGTCGTGCGCATGAAGGGCACCAACGAAGAGCTGGGCAAGAAGATGCTGGCCGAATCCGGTCTGCCGATCATCGCTGCCGACACCATGGCCGAAGCCGCAACGAAGATCGTTGCAGCCGTTAAATAAATGACTTTGGGGACAGATCTTTAGCCCTGTCCCCGACTGATTAGGACAAACAAAATGTCGATCTACATCAACAAAGACACCAAAGTCATCACCCAGGGCATCACCGGCAAGACCGGTCAGTTCCACACCGAGAAGTGCATCGAGTACGCAAACGGCAAGAACTGCTTTGTGGCTGGCGTGAACCCCAAGAAAGCCGGCGAGTCCATCTTCGGCGTGCCGATCTTCTCGTCCGTCAAGGACGCCGCCAAGGAAACCGGCGCCACCGTGTCCGTGATCTACGTGCCGCCCGCAGGCGCAGCCGCTGCCATCTGGGAAGCCGTTGAAGCCGACCTGGACCTGGCGATCTGCATCACCGAAGGCATCCCGGTCAAGGACATGCTCGAAGTGCGCAACAAGATGAAGGCCAAGGAAGCCGCTGGCGGCAAGCGCACGCTGCTGCTGGGCCCCAACTGCCCTGGCCTGATCACGCCCGACGAAATCAAGATCGGCATCATGCCCGGTCACATCCACCGCAAAGGCCGCATCGGCGTCGTGTCCCGTTCGGGCACGCTGACCTATGAAGCCGTGGCCATGCTGACCGAAGTCGGCCTGGGCCAGTCCAGCGCCGTCGGTATCGGTGGCGACCCGATCAACGGCCTCAAGCACATCGACGTGATGAAGGCTTTCAACGACGATCCCGACACCGACGCCGTGATCATGATCGGTGAAATCGGTGGCCCGGACGAAGCCGAAGCCGCTCAGTGGTGCAAGGCCAACATGAAGAAGCCTGTTGTGGGCTTCATCGCTGGCGTGACCGCCCCTCCCGGCAAGCGCATGGGCCACGCAGGTGCCCTGATCTCCGGTGGTGCCGACACGGCCGATGCCAAGCTGGCCATCATGGAAGAGTGCGGTTTCGTGGTCACACGCAACCCGTCTGAACTGGGCAAGCTGCTCAAAGCTCAGCTCAAGTGATGCTGTTTGTGCCTTAGGGCACAATCCACAGGCCGGACGCCCTCACAGGCTCCGGCCTTTGTCTTTGTTCGTTGTGGAGATTTCTCGTGGACGCATTCCTGACCGCTCACTTCTGGGTCGCTGTAGGCCAGATCATTCTGATCGACATCCTGCTGGGTGGTGACAACGCTGTGGTCATTGCCCTGGCCTGCCGCAAACTGCCCGCAGCCCAACGCACACAAGGCATCTTGTGGGGTACGGTTGGCGCCATCGTGTTGCGTGTGATCCTGATTGCATTCGCCCTCACACTGCTGCAAGTGCCTTTTCTCAAGCTGGTAGGCGGCGCGCTGCTGATCTGGATTGGCGTGAAGCTCCTGGCCCCCGATGACGACGACGAGCACGGCAACATTGAAGGCAGCGACAAGCTCTGGGGCGCTGTCAAAACGGTGATCGTGGCCGACCTGGTCATGTCCATCGACAACGTCATTGCCATCGCCGGCGCCGCCCAAGGCGCGGGCGAAGAGCACCAACTGTCCCTGGTCATCTTTGGTCTGCTGGTGAGCATTCCCATCATCGTCTGGGGTAGCCAGCTGGTCCTCAAACTCATGGACCGCTTTCCGTTCATCATCACCCTGGGCGGCATGCTGCTGGGCTGGATTGCCGGCACCATGAGCCACAGTGACCCGGCCGTGGTCGACTACCTGCCGCAAGACAAGACCTGGCACTACACCGCAGGCGTGCTGGGTGCACTGCTCGTGCTGGCCTTGGGAACGGTCCTGAAAAAGCGCAGCACCAACGACAACAACTGAGACAGGGAGCTTCATCATGAACAAACAACAAGGCCTCACGCTCATCGAGCTGATGGTGGTCATTGCCGTCATCGGCATTCTGGGCGCGCTGGCCCTGCCGGCGTACCAGGACTTCACCATCCGCGCCAAAGTGGCTGAAATCGTGCTGGCCGCTGACGGCTGCAAAACCGCAGTGACCGAAATGGTCAGCTCATCTTCGCAGGCCGACATCTCTGCCGACCTGCCCCGCGCCTGCGAAAGCCAGAGCAGCAAATACGTGACCAGCGTGACCGTCACGGCCAACGGCGTGATCACCGTCACCGGCAACCACGACGCCCTGCGCGGCAGCACCAGTGCCAGCGCCAACGCGATTGCCCTCACGCCGCTGCTGACAGGTGATGCTGTTCTGAGCGGCAGCACCGACGGCGGCAAAGCCATCGCCGGCTGGCGCTGCGGCCCTGCCGACAGCAACCCCATGCCCGCCAAATATTTGCCCTCTTCCTGCAAAGGCGTTTGATAGGGAAACTCCGATGGTCGTGCCCGGGTGCACGGCCTAGGATGGATTCATGACCCATTTGCAGGAGCGCGTGTCATGAAAACCCTGTCCCAAATCCTGGATGCCAAGCCCACCGAGCTTTTGACCATCCGCCCGCAAGACTCCGTGCTGGTGGCGCTTGAAGTGCTGGCCACCTACAACATCGGCGCCCTGCCGGTCATGGACGGCAACAAACTGGTGGGCATCTTTTCCGAGCGCGACTATGCCCGCAAGGTGGCCCTCAAGGGCCTGACATCCACCACCACCGAAATTGCCGACGTCATGACCCCTGGCGTGCACTGCGCCGACCTGCACCAAAGCGTGGCCGAGTGCATGAGCCTGATGTCCGACAAACGCATTCGCCACTTGCCCGTACTGGACAAAGGTGAATTGGTCGGCATCGTCTCGATTGGCGATATGGTCAAAGCCGTTATTGAAGACCAGCGCTTTCAGATCGAGCAGCTGGAGTCCTACATCACCAACGGTTGAAACTGCCCATGCGCGTTAAAAGCATTCTGTCCGAAGTCAAACTCGTCATTGCCGACCTGGAAGTGCCCTTGGGCAAAGAACTCCGATCCAGCCCGACCCTGTGTGCCCTGGTCGGCGAGGGCGATACCGCCAAAGTGGTGCCCCTGAACACACCTGACGGCCGCCCCATCTTCATGAGCATGGACAACGCCATTGCGCTGACACCTTGATTTTGTGCGACCGCGCAAAGTCTGGACTAGAATCCCAAAATAGTCCAAATTTTGCAGCATGGTCAAAAACGCCCCCCTCGTCAGTGCAGAAGAACTAGACGCCTTGATCAAAGGCTGGGGATCTGCCGTGGTCTCCACGGACAAGTACTTTCCCGTGCGCTTCTGGATCATCACCGCGGTCGTGCTGTTCTACCTGTACATCACGCTGTTTGCATCAGAAGCGATCGCCACCAAGATGTCCAGCGACCCTGTCGAGCTCGCTCGCCTCAAAACCTACCTGTATTTTCGGGGCTGGTTTCTCTTGGGTACCTTCTGCATTGCCACCTACGCCTACGCCAAGGGCATGTACGCCGGGCTGATGTTTGGCGTTATTTTCTTGTTGGGCATCTCCAACCTGGTTTCAGATGTTTTCAATGTCTATTGGGAACAACTGACCCATCCCAGCGCGGCCTTGACACTGGTGCTGATGGCCCGGGTCTTTGTCTTGTGGCTGGTGTACATCTGCATGCGCAATGCCACCAGACTGCCCGAGCCCGGCGATCGCTTCAACATCCTGTTGCCGTTCAGGAGAAATCCCTCCAACTGAAAGCCAAGTCTCTAAGCCACCCAATGGCCCGACTTGCCGCCTTTCTTCTCCAGCAGGCGCACATCTGAAATGGTCATGCCGCGGTCCACGGCTTTGCACATGTCGTACACCGTCAGCAAGGCCACCTGCACGGCGGTCAACGCTTCATACAAATCAACAACTTAGCCGCCACAAGCTGTAAACCTTGACCCGTTTTCTGTCGGGTTAGTGGGACAAAATTGGGACAAGGTTTCTTGCCCGAAGCTAGTGTACTTTGATCGTTAAGTTTGTCTAGGCCGCTGACCATGCCGATACTAGGTCAAATTTGATCTGGAGCTAACCCCACCGTACCCCCACCCCCTAAATCCTGCAATGGGACCCAGCAACGACTTACGCTGAGTTTTCGAGAAGGCTGCAGGCGTCTAAGGTTCACTAATGTCTAGGGCATTGACGTGTCCAATCAAATGGATTGCGCGATCGTCCCACGGCTCCGCAAAGGGATCAAAAGGAATCGCCACGCAAAAATCATTTTTTAGACATTCATGCAGATCCGATAGGGTTTTGACCAAGTGCACATCTTTTTGACATTCTTTGCAAAACCGAACATCTGCTTCACTTGTCACGTCAAGGAGTTGCCATGTTTGTGTGCAGCGGAATTTAAAACTGCAGTTCCTCAGTCGAAGTGACGTGTCTGTCATTTAATCTCTTTAAAATACGCGCAATATATCTGCCAATAAAATAAATAATCTGAATTCAGAAGGCATATTATGATTTTCCTGAGGCAGCATTCAAACAATGTGCTCTGATCAAAAACTCTGTATCTACTTTATCTTTTTCCGTTTTGTATGGCCCATTCGATTCTATACCGGCCTGAACGCATTTTTCTATTTGACTACTTACGCCGCCGTCGCAAGCAGTCAGACCCAATTCAGATACAACAACAATTCCTAAGTTGATTATTTTTCTAAAATTTTTCATAGGAATTTTCCAAGCTTGCTTATCAACTCGCGCTTCTGATCAATTGTTAGGTTATCAGTTATTTTTTCTAATGCAAACCGCGCATATGTGTGATCTGCAATACTCTGCCCACGGCTATAAATATAATCACTAAGAATCTGCACTTGCATATAAGCTGGATGTATATGGTCCCGCAAAACATATTTGCCGATCACCTCTTGTTTTAATGCACCTATCGTGAGTAATGCGTCTGATCCGCTCTTACATTGCTGATTTAAATAATCAGCAATTTTTAATATATTCTGGGCAGAGGATAATCGATCTTTTTCTGTCAAGATATCCCAGACCTCAAGACATTCATTGACAGTTTTTTTACTATCGGGCTTTTTAAAAAAACCAAACATAGTTTATTTTCTGTAGTTTCTTGTTTGGGTATCTTATCCCGTGGTACTTCCTCCGTCAACCATGCACTATTCAATGCATGGCAAAGCCCTCTCCAAAGTACACAGGAAACCCGGTTCTGACCGGGCTGGGTACAGTTGTCCGTGAGGCAAGGGCAAAAAATGGAGTGTCTCAAGAAGCTTTAGCCGTTGATGCCGAGCTCGACCGTAGCTATGTGGGTGGCATTGAGCGTGGTGAACACAACCTAACGCTAATCAACTTACACAGGATCGCGACTGCACTGGGAACCAAACCATCCAAGTTGTTGCAGGCAGCCGGTTACTAATTCAACCGCAATCGCATATGGCAACACTCAAAGTCTAAGTCGGCTTACGTCCCGTTATCCGAGGGCCAGACATGATGCCCAGATGATGGCCCATGTCTTCTAAATTACGCAGTCTTTTCATAGCTAGTGCCCGGTGAGCTCGCGCCTTGCGAGTTTCGCGACCGTGCACAGTTTTAGCGTCGGCACAGCGCTTCTTTCCGGTCTGCGTCTTTGGCCCACTGGACCTTCCACCATGCGATTTGCATTTTGTTTGTCCCTTGATAGCTGGAGCACGACATTGCAGACCAGTTCGCTTGGATTTGGCCGAGCACTGCCCGCAGCAGATACGTCCGCCAGCTGTTAAGAAAATCGTCATGACAGCGCTTCCTTGTGTGGGCACACAGCCGCTTTTGAGTGAGCTGGGTTGAATTTCACGCAGGACCTCTTGAACCGAGGCCGTCTGTCTCGAAATGTTGATCATCTTGAGTATGTTGATCGCCTTGAACACCTTGAGTATGTTGAGCTTTTTGAAGTACTACCAAAGATCGAAGGAACTCAAGCATCTCAAGGTGTTCACTGCATCAGAGCAGATCGCCGTGCCGCTTGGCTTCCTCGGCCGAACCAAACCATCGACCTTCAAGCATTGTCTGGTCAATGACTAGGTACCAACTACCGCTCTTGGCTTGTTTAACTGTCAAGGTGCAATCACTGCGCACACGGTGATAGTTGCCGGACTTGGTCTGTCGCCAGCCCGTCGCAATTGGCCTTTTCCGCACCAGCAAACCAGTTTCCTCATCAAGAACTGCGCGCTCCATCAGAGCCATTGCCTTTTCAGGATCAGAGAACCCCTCTTCGGTGAAACAGTCGTCGTACACACCAAACCAATCACCGTTGCGTTCGTACACAGTCATGACCTCGCCGGAATCAAGCACGTACACATAATTCCCGTTGGAGTTTTCGCGCCATTCAGACATGGTCGATCTCCTTCCGAGAAATCAGAGTCCATATCCAGCCGTCACCGACTTTGGTGCTGCTGATCGGCAGTGTCTTTTTGGCACGGTTAACACTCGGCCATGAGATCCCAGCCGCTTTTGCCGAGGTCATGATCTGATCAACCGGCAAAGGACCATTCGCGAGCTCGTCTTCAAGAAACGCTTTCGCGTCATCGACAACGTTAACCTTGTTGGCCTTCGGTGGAGCTAGAAGTTCGTCCACAGACCGGCGGGTGGTCTGGTCCCAGACAATGCAAGAAGACTTGAAATCTTGCCCGCCGTACTGAACCAGTTTTTCGGCTATGTGGTACCCATAGCCAAGTCGGTCATCGCCAATGTTATTTTTCACGGGCAGCATGTATCGCTGCTTGGTCGAGGGATCTTCAACCACAATGAAACCCACGCGCGGCGCAGCCGTCCATGCGGTAGAACCGGAAAAACGCTGTTGCGCACCGCCATCGGTTCGCTTATTCAGGTGAACAATCAGCAAGATCATTGCCCCGGTTTCCTGAGCCAAGTTCCCCAACGGCATCAAGACGCGTCGAACATCGCTGTCTTTGTAGCTGTCGACCTTCGTGCCGAGGTAAGCGCTTGGTGGGTCAATGATGATCAACCGAACATCCCCGATTTCAAGCGCACGATCCCTCAGGTTCGAGATGTCAGAGTCAAGCTGAAACATGTCAACCGCAGAGCCTTCCCGGGCGACGCCCTCCACAATGTGCACCTTGGAAATATCCGCACCGGCAGCATCAAGCCTTGGTCGAATGGTCCGGGCCGCATCGTCTTCGTTGGCAAGGATGATCACTGAGCCCAGATTCTTAAAACCACCAGTGCCGGGCAAACCTTTTCCTGTCGTGACGCCTGCCGCCAGATTGATAGATATCTGACTCTTGCCTAGGCCAGGCTGCCCGCCGATGACAGCAAGCATTCCCAGCGGAAAGCTTTGATCCACAAGCCACTCCACATGTTCGGGTTCAACGTCAGCAGCACAGACAGTGATGAGTCCGCCCGATGGTTTACTTTGCAGCGGTGCGCTATTGGTAGGGAGATTGCCTTTGTAGCCGTATTGCCGCGCATAGTGCACCAGTGTGCCGAAGCCAATGCCACGCGCCTCATCAAAACTGTGCCAAACACGGTCGAAAGCATCCTCGTCCCATGTGGCTCCTCGTGCACTCCATGCGCGGGCCAGTTCATAAGAACAACGCCACCCTGTGGCTGCCACAGACCAGATCACATCCCGCCAATCGTCATACGCAACGTCCGGGTTGATCACTGTCATCATGGACGTAACCAAATCAATGTTTGTCTTGACTTCTGGGCACTCAAATTTCTTGGTATCGAGGCCGCGTTCTCGCGCTGCGCTGATCACGGGATATTTGGCCAACGTATTTTCAATTGCCAACTTCATGGAATCGAAGTCGTGATCCCCCGCACCCGTTTCATGAAATTCCGCCAACACCGGGGAGTCCGCATTCCTAAAATTTAAAGTCCCCGCCACACGGAGAATCCGGGCGGCGTCAGCGGTAATCGGGTCGGCACCCAAGAAAAAGCGTTTTCCCAATTCCTGCAGCGCATCTGCCACAGGCCGCCATTCGGTCTTCGAGATCACCTCAGTGAAAGTCCAAAAGGCGTGAATTCCGTGCCCTGTGTAGACAAGCAGGCTAGGTTGAGGCAGCTCGGCGGCTTGCACAAATCGCTTTAATGCGTTTTCTACGTCGGCCACAGACTCATACTTGCTGCCCTCGTGCGCGTCGACATCCAGCCAAAGTGAGCAAAGCCCTTGGGCATTGCCTTGTGACCGTGAGACGTTAGGGCTCAAATAGGCTGCCATTGATACCCACACATCGGCCTGCTTGCCATGCAAGGCGATCAGCGACAGCGCTTCAGCTTGGCCTTTGAAGTGCTTTTCGAAGTACCGTCCGCCCACGGGTCTAAAGCCCAAGATGCCGGGGCCCGTACGAACCAGCTGAAGATACGAGCTCTGTTGATCCGGGTGCAGATCTTTCGTAACCCGTTGATTTATAAAGAGATTTTCGCTATGATAAGGCATGTCAGTTCCATCTGAGAACCAACCGAGCGCAATAGCTTGTCTGGGGCTGTGTTTGCGACTCGGCAGGAAACAAGGAGCCCCCGGCGATCACCGGGGGGCACTTGACTGTTTGTCGCAAACAACTTTTAACGTGGCTGCTGTCCCACGACATGCACCTTACGGGGGTCACCCAATGCACGCTTCCTCTCTGCGTTAGCAGCGGAGCTGGTTCGAGGCTTCGCGAACTCCGTGGCCCACCGGGGTGGGTTGTGCGGATGTTAACCGCGTTTTTTCATCAGATCAACCCAGCTTCTGCGCAAGTTCTGCCGCAGTCGGTCGGTAATACCGCTTCAGCACCATCAAGCTCTTGTGCCCGCTGACCGCCGCCAACTCGATCACATTCGGCAGCTTCTCTGCCATGCGGGTGATGGCTGTTCGCCGTAGGTCATGAAATCGGATATCCGCCAATCCCGACCGCCGAAGTCCCCGCTTGAAAGCGGCATCCAGTGTGAATGCCTGGACCGGGAAAACCACTCCGCTGATATGTCTTGGTAACTCTGTTAGCACCTGCACGGCGGCCGATGAGAGCGGCACCGTCCGCGAGTCACCATTCTTGGTGTCAGGCAGAAATGCTGTTCTGCCCTGCAAGTCGATATGCTCCCACCTCAAAGACAGCAATTCACCACGTCGCATCGCCGTCGCCAGCGCAAGCTGAACCGCGGGTTTTGTCCAATGGCTTCTGCGCCCCGAGGGCTCAAGTGCCTGAAGCAACCTTGCGACCTCTTGCTCGGTTAGCACCCTTGATCGTGCTTGAGGGCTTGGCGGCTTGCGCACCATTTGCACAGGGTTGGGCACATTGATTCCCCATTCCTTGCGAGCGTGATTGATGATGGCCGACAAGTACGCCAACTCCCGGATGACTGTTCCCGCGCTCACCTCCTTGAGTCTCTCATCTCGAAACGATGCAATCCGGGCTGCACTGAGGTTAACCATGCTCCAGCATGCGATTGGTTTGCGCATCATGGCCTTGAGCCTGATCGTGTCTTCCGCTGCGCCCTTCATTGAGGGCGTGACTTCCACCAGATAGCGGGCGATCAGATCGCCCAAGGTTGTCCGCTGGGCTTCACTGACACTGACGAACTGCCCTTTGTCGATCTCGGACTCAAGGGCTCGCGCCCACTTCTCGGCATCTTGCCGAGCCTCAAATACCTTTGTGATGTCTGGGTAGCCTTGCCGCCGCACACGGGCTTGCCAGCCCCTGCCGTGTTGTCTGAACGATGCCATCTCTGCTCCTGAGTGGGACAGAAATGGGACAAAGCCTTACTTCAGAGAGAGCTTCATCGTTAATTTGTAAGCGCCCGCTTTCACGCCACCCAGCTCCCGCTCTTGCCGCCGTGCTTTTCCAGCAGGCGCACGTGGCTAATGACCATGCCGCGGTCCACGGCTTTGCACATGTCGTACACGGTCAGCAACGCCACCTGCACGGCGGTCAAGGCTTCCATCTCTACCCCGGTCTGCCCTGAACACTCTGCCGTGGCGGTGCATTCAATGGCGTTGGCAGCAGCGTCCACTTCAAACTCCACCGCCACTCGGGTCAGGGCAATGGGGTGGCACAGCGGAATCAGATCGCTGGTTTTCTTGGCGCCCATGATGCCGGCCAGGCGGGCAATACCCAGCACATCGCCTTTTTTGGCGGTGCCGGACTGCACCAGCGCAAGCGTGGCGGGCAGCATGCTGATGCGCCCACGCGCCACGGCCACGCGGTGCGTGCTGGCCTTGGCCCCGACATCGACCATGTGCGCCTGACCCTGGGCATCGAAATGGGTCAACTCACCTGAATTGCTAGAAGAAGACATGTGTTTACAAGGGCTTGACGTGTTGCCTGCATGATAACGGTCCTATGATGGCGTCAACACCACGCACACGCATGAAGCACTTCTCCCGCCCCCACTGGCAACGTCTGGGCTGCGCCCTGCTCAGCGCCGCTTTGGCTGTGACGCCCGCGCTGGCCCAACGCAACGAGCTGCCCAATCTGGGCGGGCCCGAGGGCCTGTCGGCCAGTGCCGAGCGACAGTGGGGCGACCGCATCGCCCGCGTGCTTTACCGCGACCCGGACTATTTGCAGGACGCGGTGCTCGACGAATACATTGCCCGCCTGTGGGCGCCGCTGATTGCCGCTGCCCAAAAACGCGGCGAGCTTGACGAAAGTCTTCAAAGCCGCTTTGCCTGGCGCATCCTGCTCAACAACGAACGCAGCATCAACGCCTTTGCCTTGCCAGGCGGCTACCTGGGCGTGAACCTGGGCTTGATTGCCACCGTCAGCTCTGACGACGAACTGGCCTCTGTCCTGGCACACGAGCTCAGCCACGTCACGCAACGCCACATTGCCCGCTCCATAGACGAGCAAGCCCGCATGACGCCTTGGGTGATTGGCTCGCTCATTTTGGGTGCCATTGCGGCCAGCCACTCGGCCCAGGGCGCACAAGCCCTGATCGTCGGCGGGCAGGCTGCCGCTGCGCAAGCCCAACTGAGCTATTCGCGCGACATGGAGCGCGAGGCCGACCGCGTGGGCTTCGGCGTCATGCGCGACGCGGGCTACGACCCGCGCGGCTTCGTTGGCATGTTTGGCAAGTTGCAGCAAGCCGCCACACTCAATGACAACGGCGACTACCCCTACCTGCGCAGCCACCCGCTGACCACCGAGCGCATCGCCGACATGCAGGCGCGCCAGTCCTTGCTCCGCAACCTGCCCCCCGTGGCCGTGCGCTGGGACCAAGCGCTGCTGGCCGCACGGGCCCGCGTACTTGCGCCCAACCAGGTCGATGCGCTGCGTGCCCTGGCCGCGTCGCCCACCGCACCGCAAGCCGCCCCCGTCACGCAAGCAGGCAGCCTGTACGCCAGCGCCCTGGCTCACTTGCGACTCAAAGACTTTGCCCAAGCCTGGGCCCAATCCGAACGGCTGATGCAACTGCTGCAAACGCCCACCGCAGCCACATCGAGTGCGCAGAGACTGACCCGCTTGTTGCAGGCCGACATCCGCTTGGCACAAAGGCAATACGCTGCCGCCCTGCCCCTGCTCAGCGCAGACGGCAAAACCATTCCCACCGAGCGGCCAGAACGCCTGGCCCTGGCCCAAGCCCTGCTGCACCTGCCGGGCCACGCCATGACACCCGCGCTCACACAAACGCTACGCCAGTACGTGCAACTGGCCCCGCACGACGCCCAGACCTGGAACACACTGGGCCAACTCTATGCCGCCCAGAGCGCCCCCCTGGCTGCGCTGCGCGCCGAAGGCGAAGCCCAAGCCGCGTTGCTGGACTGGACAGGTGCCATTGACCGTTTTCGCGCCGCGCAAGACCTGGCCCGCAAAACCCCTTTGCAGGCAGCGGACCAAATTGAAGCGGCCATCATCGACAGCCGGCTGCGCGAAATCCAGAACCTGCTGCGCGCGCAGCAACTCGAAGACGCCAAACGATCCTGAGGTGCGTGAACACCCACAAAGTCTGGGGAAATCGGAGATCACAAAGCCAGGGAATGCTCCGCTGTCGAATAATATGTTCATCAGAAGGGGAGTAGCGACTCATGGTTTGTGCCGTGATGCGAGCCGCCCGTCAGTACGTGTCTGACCGACACCGGGCCCGCAGAGATGTTCCATCATCCTCCCGCAAGACCTTTTGAAATGTTCAACTGAAAGGTCTTGTTTCATGGAATCCATTTTCCAAACCGTTGCGCCTGCCTGGCTGTGGGCGACTTTTGTGGCGATTGTGTTGTTCGCCCTGTTCACCGATTTTGTGTTGCTCAATCGCAAGGGCTCGCACACCGTCAATTTCCGGCAGGCCCTGAACTGGTCGATCCTTTGGGTCTTGCTCAGTCTGGCGTTTAACGCTTTGTTCTGGTGGGCGGTACGTGACAGCACCGGCTCGGTTGCCGAAGCCAACACCCGTGCGCTGGAGTTTCTGACCGGCTACTTGATCGAGAAGAGCCTGGCGGTGGACAACATCTTTGTGTTTCTGATGGTGTTCACCTACTTTGCGGTGCCGCCAGCGTTTCAGAAACGGGTGTTGATGATTGGCATTGTGGGCGCCATTGTGCTGCGCGCCTTGATGATTCTGGTGGGCGGCTGGCTACTGGCCGAGTTTCACTGGATGCTTTATCTGTTTGGCGCCTTCCTGATCCTGACAGGCGTCAAGATGTGGATTGCAGCCGGCCAGGAGCAAACGCTGGACAGCAACCCCGCCCTGAAGTTGCTGCGCAAGGTCTTGCCCGTGAGTCAGCAGTACGACGGTGAGAAGTTCTTCACTGTGGAAAACGGCCGCAAGATTGCGACGCCGCTGTTCATGGTGATTTGCCTGATCGCGTTGACCGATGTGATTTTTGCAGTGGACTCGATTCCGGCGATCTTCGCCATCACGGAAGACCCGTTTATCGTGCTCAGCAGCAACGTGTTTGCCATTCTGGGCCTGCGCGCAATGTACTTTTTGCTGGCGGCTGTGGCGGCGCGTTTTCACTTGCTCAGTTACGGCCTGGCCATTATTTTGCTGTTCATTGGCAGCAAGATGGTCCTGATCGATGTGATCAAGATTCCGGTGCTGGTGTCGCTGGGCGCAGTGGTCGGTATTTTGGCCCTGACGATGTGGCTGAGTGTGCGTTCAAGCAGTCATCGCAACTGAGTGAATTGCTGTGTGCCGTTATGATCGGCCCCTTGCTTCGTTTGAGCCATGGCTGGAATTCACATCACCGACATTGAGGCCGCCATCAACCATTGGCGGGCCAAACGCCCCACCACCGAAGGGGCGGCGCTTGCGCACGAGTTGCAGGCGCTGGCGGAGGTGTATGCCTTGATGGTCTTCCATCACGAGGATCTGGCCGATGAGTTCAGCTTGCCTGTGGCAGCGGCCGAGGCCTTCCAGGACTGGTACGCCACCACGCCCGACACGCCCTGCATTGCCATTTGCTCGACCAGCCAGGGCGACGAGATGTGCAAGGGTTGTGGCCGCACGTTTGAAGAGGTGCAACTGTGGCCCGAAATGAGCGCTGGAGAGAAGCGCCAGGTCTGGCGACGCATCACCATGGAAGGCACGTCGTGGCGCTTCAACAAGTACGCTGAGCGAGCGGCGGAAGACCGCCAAATGGCGCGTGCTGCGGCCCAGGCTCAGGCCTTGCTGGACCTGACGCCCTGATCAGCTGCGGCTGATCATTTCCAGCGTGTCGGCTCGATGTGCACGCTGCCCTTGTCGCCGCTGAGGGTGACGGCGCCATCTTGTACGGTGGCTTGCAGCTGCATGCTGCGCTCGGCCATCTTGCCCAGTTCTTGCGAGGCCTCTGTCGGGACGCGAAACACCTGCAGCTTGTCCAGCCGCGTGAGCTTGTTTTCGATGCCTTTCCACCAGACGTCAGCGGAATGGCTGAAACAGTACAAGCGTACGGCATCGGCCTTCTGGCAGGCTTTGGTCAGGGGTTTGTCTTCGGGCTGTCCCACTTCGACCCACAGACGGGTCTGGCCGGTAAAGTCTTTGAGCCAGAGGTCCGGATCGTCCGGGTCGGACAGGCCGGCGCCAAAAGCCAGCGTGCCGTCACCGCCGCAGGTGTCCTGCAGCTCGTGGGCGTTGAGGGCCAGCGCCAGCAGGCGGATCATCATGCGCTCGTCGGTCTCGCTGGGGTGGCGAGCGAGGGTGAGCGAATGGTCAGCGTAGTAGCCGTGGTCGATGTCGGCGATCGACAGCTGAGCTTTGTAGATGGTGGATTTGAGGGCCATGTTGGGCCGATCAGACGCGGCGCGCCAGCTCGGCGGCCTTGCCCACGTAGGTGGCAGGCGTCATGGCCAGCAGGCGGTCCTTGTCGGCCTGCGGGATCTCCAGGCTGGCAATCAGTTTGTGCAGGTCAGCCGCGGTCACGGTCTTGCCGCGCGTGACTTCCTTGAGCTTTTCGTAGGCGCCTTGCACGCCGTAGCGGCGCATCACGGTCTGGATCGGCTCGGCCAGCACTTCCCAGGACGCGTCCAGGTCGGCGGCCAGTGCTTCTTCGTTCAGCTCCAGTTTGTTCAGGCCGGTCATGAGCGAGACGTAAGCCAGCGCGGTGTAGCCCAGGCCCACGCCGATGTTGCGCAGCACGGTCGAGTCGGTCAGGTCACGCTGCCAGCGGCTGACGGGCAGTTTTTCGCTCAGGTGCTTGAGCACGGCGTTGGCCAGACCCAGGTTGCCTTCGGCGTTTTCAAAGTCGATCGGGTTGACCTTGTGCGGCATGGTGCTGGAACCGATCTCCCCAGCCTTGAGCTTTTGCTTGAAGTAGCCCAGGCTCACATAGCCCCAGATGTCGCGCGCCAGGTCGATCAGGATGGTGTTGGCGCGGGCGGTGGCGTCAAACAGCTCGGCCATGTAGTCGTGCGGCTCGATCTGGATGCTGAAGGGCTGGAAGGTCAGGCCCAGGCCCCAGTCGCTGCTCTGGGTCTCGCCCAGTTCTGGCGTCTCCACCACTTTGCGGGCAAAGGCTTCCCAGTCGAAGTCGGGCCAAGCCGACAGGTGGGCGTTGTAGTTGCCCACGGCACCGTTCATCTTGCCCATGAGCTTGACGGCGGCGATCTTCTCGCGGCAACCGTTCAGGCGCACCACCACGTTGGCGATTTCCTTGCCCACGGTGGTGGGGCTGGCGGTCTGGCCGTGGGTGCGGCTGAGCATGGGCACATCGGCAAACTGATGGGCCATCTCGCGCAGCTTGGCAATGATGCCGTCCAGGCCCGGCAGCATGACTTCAGCTCGTGCGTGCTTGATCTGCAGGGCGTGGCTGGTGTTGTTGATGTCTTCGCTGGTGCAGGCAAAGTGCACGAACTCGGCGTTTTTCTCCAGCTCGGCATGGCCTTTGAATTTGGCCTTGATCCAGTATTCGACGGCCTTGACGTCGTGGTTGGTGGTTTTTTCAAACTCTTTGATGGCCACGCCATCGACCTCTGAAAAGTTCTGAACCAGACCAGCGAGGTAAGCGCGTGCTTCGCTGGAAAGTGGCTTGAACTCATCAAAACCGGCATCGGACAAGGCGATGAACCAGGCGATTTCGACCTGCACGCGGCGGTGCATGTAGCCCAGCTCGCTGACCAGGGGTCGCAGGATGTTGACTTTGCTGGCGTAGCGGCCATCCAGCGGCGAGAGGGCGGAAATCGGGGAGAAGTTCATCCGGGTATTTTACGGGCACCCCCCTGCAAAACCCCGCGGACTGACTGACAGCTTGTGTAAGGCGAATTCACCTAGAATGGTTTTCAATATTTGCTTTCCACAAATGTAATGAAATTGATTGGTGCCGTCACCAGCCCCTACGTGCGCAAAGTGCGCGTGGTGCTGGCTGAGAAAAAACTGGACTACGAATTTGTCACGGAAGACGTCTGGTCTGCCGACACGCGCATTGCCGAGTCCAACCCTTTGGGCAAGGTGCCTTGCTTGATCATGGACGGCCAGGAGGCCATGTTCGATTCGCGCGTGATCGTGGAATACCTGGACACGCTTTCGCCGGTGGGCAAGTTGATTGCCCCCTCTGGCCGCCCCCGCGCCGAAGTCAAGACCTGGGAGGCGCTGGCCGACGGTTTGCTGGACGCCGCGATTCTTGCGCGACTGGAGGCCACATGGCCAGGGCGCACCGACAGCCAACGCAGCCCTGCCTGGATTGACCGGCAAATGGGCAAGATCGATGAGGCGCTGGCCGCCATGTCGCGTGGCTTGGGCGACAAGGCGTTTTGCTCGGGCATTTACCTGAGCCTGTCGGACATTGCCGTGGGCTGTGCCTTGGGGTATCTGGACTTCCGCTTTCCTCAACTGGATTGGCGCAACCGTCACCCCAACCTGCACAAGCTGATGGACAAGCTGATGCAGCGCCAAAGCTTCATCGATACGGCGCCGCCCAGCCCTTGAGCCTACGCCTGAGCCTGCACAGCTTCTTTAGCGTTCGCCCAGCACGTGCGCCCACAACTGGCTGATGACCCGTTGTTGATCTTGCACCTCTTCCAAACCCAGTTGCGTTGAGTCGGCTGGTGTGCTGCAGCTGGCGTAAACGGCGGTAGGCGTCGGCAGCACGCTGCCCCATGCCGGGCTGCAAAAGCCCCGCTTGCTCGGCGCGTTGGAGCAAAGCGATGTTGCCCACGTTGGGGCGCAACTCGGGGTGCTTGGCGGCGTGCAAAAGCACCAGGTACTGCACGACAAACTCCGCATCGACCATCCCGCCGGGACTGTGTTTGACGTCAAAGCTGTCGGTGGGCACGGTGTGGGCTTGTTGCACCCTTTGGCGCATGGACACGATTTCGCTGCGCAAAGCAGCGGCATCGCGCGGCGCACAAATGACCGCTTCGCGCACCTGGTCAAAGGCCGATCGCAAACCGTCCTGGCCCAGCACAAAGCGGGCACGGGTCATGGCCTGGTGTTCCCAGGTCCAGGCGGTGTTGCTGCCGCGTTGCTGCTGGTAATCGGCATAGGCCTCGAAGGGGGTGACCAGCATGCCGGCATTGCCGTTGGGGCGCAATGCGGTGTCGATTTCGTAGAGGTCGCCTTCGCCGGTTTTGACGGTCATCCAGTTGATGAGTTTGCGGGCGTAAGCAGCGTAAATTTCCTGGGCTTGCTCGTGCGGGTCTTCATACACAAACACGATGTCCAGATCGCTGCCGTAACCGAGTTCTTTGCCACCCAATTTGCCGTAGGCAATGACGGCCAGTTGTGGCGCGTCCAGGTGGCGCTGGCGCAACCGCTGCCAGCACCAGATGGCTGCCACCTGCAACACGGCATCGGCCAGGGCGCTGAGGTCATCAGCGACTTGTTCGACCGTGAGCACACCTTCCACATCGCGGGCCAGGGTGCGGAATTGCTCGGCATGGCCGGCGCGGCGCAGAAGGTTGAGCAGGCTTTCCTCGTCGTCTTCGCCCGTACGCTCCAGGGCGCGTTTGCGTGCGTCCAGCTCGGCCACAAACTGCGCGGGGTCGAAGCGCGTGGTGAAGAGGTCGCCGCCGGCGAGCTCGTCGATCACGCCCGGGTGCTTGAGCAAATATTTGGCTGGCCATTTGGCGGCGCCCAAGAGCCGCAGCAAGCGTTCGTGAATACCAGGACGCTCCAGCATCAGGGCCAGATAGCTTTCGCGCCGCAGCAAGGGCTCGAGCCAATCGGTCATGCGCAGCACGGCCTGGGCATCGACCCTTTGTTCTTTGAGCCATTGAGCGGTTCGCTGCAGCAGACGCAGCAGACGGGCGCGCGCGTCTTCACGCAAGGCCTGAACGCGAGGGTTGTTTGGCCAGGAAGCCAGGTGCGCTCGTACGTCTGGCGGGAAGGCTTCGAACACCGCCTCCCACTCCGGTTGCGCCGTCTGGGCCAACTTGCCGTTGCCATTGCAGGATTTGCAGGGGCGGTCTCCGCCCAGCAAGACATCAAACTCCTGCGCCACCAATTCGCGGTGGGTGTCGAGTGTTTTGAAAAAGCTGCAAACATCGGGTAAGCCCAGGGTGCGGGCGATCCACTCCAGGTCCTCGTCCGCGGTGGGGAGCACGTGGGTTTGCTGGTCATCCAGGTACTGAATACGGTGTTCCACCTGACGCAGGAAAACATACGCTTGTGCCAGAGCCTGGGCAGTGGCCTGAGGCATCAGGCCCGCACGGGCCACGCGTTCAAGAGCATCGAGCGTGGGGCGCGTGCGCAATTCCGGAAACTGCCCACCACGCACCACCTGCAAGAGTTGCACGGTGAATTCGATTTCGCGTATGCCCCCGCGCGAGAGCTTGACGTCGTTGGCACGTTCGGGGTGGCCTGCACTGCGCTTGGCAGCATGGTCGCGAATTTGCTGGTGCAGCGTTCGCAAAGCCTCGAACACGCGGTAGTCGAGATAGCGCCGGAACACAAAAGGCAAGACCACCGATCGCATGGCCGAAGCCGAGCCATCGTCAATGGCGCGACGCGGCGCCACCACACGGCTCTTCATCCAGGCAAAGCGCTCCCATTCGCGGCCCTGCACCATCAGGTACTGTTCGAGCGCGTCGAGCGACACCACGCTCGGCCCCGAGTTGCCATTGGGCCGCAGGGCCAGGTCCACACGGAAGACAAAGCCGTGCTCGGTCACATCGCCAATGAGGGCATACACACGCTTGACCACCTTGGCAAAGTATTCCTGGCAGGAGATGCGGTTGCGCCCGACCTCGTTGCCTGCGGTTTCGCCGTCTTCGTCGTACACATAGATCAGGTCAATGTCACTGGACACATTGAGCTCACGTGCACCGAGCTTGCCCATGCCCACGATCCACAGTTGGGCGCGTTGGCCGTCGGGTCGCAGCGGCGCACCATGCAAAGCGTCGAGTTCGGCAAAGCTGTGTTCGCAAGCGATGTCCAGCGTCACCTCTGCCAGTGCCGTGACAGCGCGGGTGATGATCTGCAGGTCGGCTGCTTGTTCGCAGTCCAGGCGCATGAGGCGCAACATGCACAGTTGACGCAAGACGCGCAGGGCTGCACCCACATCCTGATACTGCTGCAGCAACACCGCATAGGCCTGTTGCAGGCTCTGGCGGGTGGGCGGCCCTTCGGGCAGGGACAGCTGGTCTTGTTCGTAGCGGCGAAGCAGGCGTTGGGCAAAACGCGAATGGCTGATGGACGGGGAAATGGCCATGGACAATTGCTGAGAGAAAACGGTCTGGGCGGCGATAATGTCTGCTACTTTTGAATTCAAACCACGACTGCACCGTGCCGCTGTTTCGCCTGATGTTTCGCTGGCTGGGCCGACTGTTTGGCTTTTTGAGCTGGACAGTGCTGGTCCTGGGCTTGTTGCTGGGCATGGCCTGGGGCACGCTTCATTTGTGGATTGTGCCGCGAATCCAGGAATTTCGCCCTGACCTGGAGCAATGGGCTGGCCGCGCGATTGGGGCTCCGGTGCGCATTGGCCAGTTGCGTGTGCTCTCCAACGGCTGGGTGCCCTCTTTCGAACTTGAGGACATTGAGGTGCGTGACGCTCTCGATCGCACCGCCCTGGCTCTGCCCAAGGTCTGGGTCGCGGTCAGTGTTCGTTCCTTGTTGCGTTTGCAAGTCGAACAGCTGGCGCTGGAGCGGCCTGACCTGGACGTGCGTCTGGATGCAAACGGGCAATGGACGGTGGCCGGGCTGGCGCTGGGCCCTCAAGATGGTCAGCCCTCTGCCATGGCGGATTGGCTGTTTGCGCAAAAAGAAGTGGTGGTGCGCGGAGGCACCTTGCGCTGGACCCACGAAAAAGCCGCGCCGCAGCCTGACAACCCAGGCGCCCCCGTGGTGCTGACCGATGTGGACCTTGTGATTCGCAATGCCTTGCGTTCGCACAAGCTGCGGCTGGATGCCACACCGCCTTCTGTCTGGGGCCAGCGGTTCACCCTCATGGCACAAATGAACAGCCCCCTGCTGTCCGCCCACCCGGGCCAGATTCAGGACTGGTCGGGTCAGGTGTTTGCCGAGTTTCCTCACATTGATGCTGCGCAGCTGCGTCCGCACCTGAGTCTGGGCCTGGAGGTGCAACAAGGCGAGGGCCGGCTTCGACTGTGGTCGGACCTGGACCAAGGGCAATGGCAAGGGGCCAGCGCCGACGTCCAGCTGCAAAACGTGCGCGTTCAGTTGGGCAAGGACTTGCCTGCGCTGGCGTTTGACCGACTGGCGGGGCAGATATCGGGCACTTATTCGCCCGAGGGCTTTTCGCTCAGCACCCGTCAGTTGAGTTTTGACACGCCCGAGCAACACAGCTGGCGCGGCGGTGATGTCACCGTGCGCTATACCCAGCCCCGGCGTGCACAACCGGCTCAAGGCCAGGTTCAAGGTCAACAGCTGGACCTGGCCCAGCTGCGGCAACTCGCTCGCCGCTTGCCCCTGCCACCGAATTGGCAAGAGGAGCTGGAACGTACGAGCGTGCAAGGGGTGGTGCAAGAGCTTGACGCTCAATGGCAGGGGAGCTGGCCTGAGTTGAAACACTACAGCGTCAAGGCCAAGGCCAGCAAGCTGGGGTGGAGTGCGCAAACCCGGCCCGTGCAACGCCCGGGCATCGAGGGTGCACAGCTGGAGCTGAACTTCAACCAGGATGGTGGGCAGGCTGTCCTGGCCATGCCCGCGGGCGGACTTCTTGATGCCCCTGGCTGGTTGCAAGAGCCTTTGGTGACGCTGCAGGAGTTGCAGGCGCAGGCGCAATGGAAGGTGACCAGGGGCCAAGTCGAGCTGCCCCAATGGAGCGTGAAGCTGCGCAACGCCGATGTCCAGGCGCAAGCCAGCGGGAGCTGGAAACCGGGTGCCGGCACACTGGGCACGCTGGATCTGAAGGGCACGATTGCGCAGGCCGAGGCCCAACGCGTGGCGCGCTACCTGCCTGCCAGCTTGCCGGCCGATGTTCGTCAATATGTGGAGCAGGCCGTTCGCGGCGGGCGTGTTTCGAATGTGCAAGTGCGCATCAAGGGGCCTTTGGACAAACTGCCGTTTCAAAACGCCAAAGAGGGGGATTTCCGTTTTGCGGGGCAAGTGCAGCGCTTGGCGCTGGACTACATGCCCCCGGTGGTGCGCGGCAGCGGCAAGCGGGCCTGGCCCATGCTGGGTGACCTGGAAGGGGAGCTGGTGTTCGACCGCTGGAGCATGCAGTTCAAGGGCAAAAGTGCGGTCGCGGGCAGCGGGCCACAGGCCCTGAGGTTCAGCGATATCGATGTGCGCATTCCTCACATGAACGAGCAGCCACAACTGCATGTATCGGCCAAAGCCAAAGGGGGAGCACAAGCCACCCTGCAAGCGATGCGCGACACCGCCCTCGATGACTTGCTCGAAGGCGCCCTCCACAACGCACAGGCCAGCGGCAATATTCAGGGAAGTTTCGCTCTTGATGTGCCCTTGCATGGGGATGGACGCGAACGCCTTCAAGGTCAGGTACAGCTGCAAGGCAACGATGTGCGCATGGCGGCTTATCTGCCCGCATTGCAAAAGGCCAAAGGCAGTGTGACTTTCAGCCACGAGGGCTTCAGTTTGCGTCAGCTTCAGGGCCAGTTGCTGGGCGGTCCGGTTCGACTGGAAGGGGGCATGAAGACCCAGGGGAAACAGCCCGTACTGAACATTCGACTTCAAGGTCAGGCCACGGCTGCGGGCTTGCAGGCGGCCCGCGAGCTGGCACCTTTGAATGTGTTGGCCAGGCGCATGGCCGGCAGCAGCGCCTACAGTGCCGAGCTGGGATGGCGCGATGGTCTGCCTGTACTGGAGGTGCGCAGCCAGCTGCAGGGGCTGGCCCTGGACCTGCCCGCGCCTTTGAACAAACCTGCTTCGGGGGCCATGGCTTTGTCCATCAGCAACCAGGCGCTCAAGGGGAGTGCCGGCACACACGATCAGGTGCTGGTGAGCTTGGGTTCGGCTTTTGGGGCCCACTACGTCAGGCGAGTCTCGGACGGCACGCCCGTGGTGGTGCGGGGCAGCCTGGGCTTGGGCGGCTCCAGGACCCTGACAGCGCCGCTGCCCGATCAGGGTGTTGTCGGATCTTTCCAGTTCGAAAACCTGGATACCGATGCCTGGTTGTCGCTGTTGCAGACGTCATCGGGTAGCGAAGGCTTGTCCGAGGCCAGCATGGGCTACCTGCCCACGCGTGCCGGGCTGCGCGCACAAATGCTGCGCGTGGAGGGTCGGGACTTTCACGACCTCGTGGTCACCGCCTCTCGGGAAGGCGGGCTGTGGAGCGCCATCGTCGATGCACGGGAAATGAATGGGCAGCTGCAGTACCGCGCCGCCCAAGGCACACAAGCAGGCCGTGTGTTTGCGCGCCTGTCCCGCCTGGACTTGCCAGCGGCCAACCCTGCCAGCAATGACAGTTTGCTGGCATCTCCGCCAAGCTCCATGCCGGCCCTGGACATCGTGATTCAGAAAATGCGGCTGCGCGGCAAGGATGTGGGTCAAGTGGACATTCAGGCGATCAACCGCGAGGTTCAACGCAGCGACCGCAGCTTTGCACGTGAATGGCAGCTGGACACCTTCAACATCACACTTCCCGAAGCGCGCTTGTTGGCCTCGGGCCGCTGGCAGCCCGGTCAGCGCACAAGCCTGGATTTCAAACTCGAGTCCAAAGACTCCGGCGCGTTGTTGAGCCGACTGGGCACCCCTGATGCCTTGCGCGATGGACCAGGCGTGCTGGCCGGGCGCATCAGCTGGCTGGGCTCTCCGCTGCAACCGCATTACCCCAGCATGGATGGACAGTTCAACATCGCCCTGGGTCGCGGGCAATTCCTCAAGGCCGATCCCGGTGCAGCCAAGCTGCTTGGGGTGTTGAGTCTGCAGGCTCTGCCGCGGCGCTTGCTGCTCGATTTCCGCGATGTGTTTTATCAGGGTTTTGTTTTTGACACGGTACGTGGCGATGTGAGCATCCAGCGAGGCATGGCACAAACCAGAAACCTGCAAATCCAGGGTGTCAACGCCTTGCTGCAGATGGACGGCAGCGCTGATATCGAGCAGGAGACCCAACGCTTGCGGGTGTTGGTGCTGCCCGAGCTGGATGCCGGCACGGCTTCTTTGGTGGCGGGTATTGCCGTCAACCCTGTCGTGGGTTTGACCTCGTTTCTGGCACAACTGTTCCTGCAAAACCCCTTGGCCAAAGCCACCAGCCAGGAGTTTCTGATCGAAGGTCCCTGGTCGAACCCTGTGGTGACCAAAGTGGAAACGCCGCCGGCGGGCTCGACATCCACGACGCCATCACGTTAAAGTTCAGGCATGATGTTTTCACGCTTTCATCGCGGCATCTCGACAGGCTTGTGTTCGGGCTTGCTGGCGACGGCATTGCTGCTGGGGGGGTGCGCCAGCTCATCGCGCTTTGCGCCCGCCCCGGTACAGACCCGCCAAATTTCCGAAAGCAGTGCACGCGAGCGCAGCGAGATTGCGCTGGCGGCCATGTCCTTGCTCGATGTGCGCTACAAATGGGGAGGCAGGGGGCCGGCCACCGGCTTTGACTGCTCTGGACTGGTGCGCCACGTGTTTGCCGAGGGCACAGGGCGCAAGGTTTCGGGCAACTCCGCCCAACTTGCAGCACAAGCCACACCAGTGGACATCCAGGACTTGCAGCCTGGCGACCTGGTCTTCTTCAACACGCTAGGCCCGGCGTTTTCCCATGTCGGGGTTTATGTGGGTTCAGGCAAGTTCGTGCACGCCAGCAACGAGCGCACGGGGGTGCGTGTCGACAAGCTGAGCAACAGTTACTACGCCAAACGTTTTGAAGGCGCTCGCAGTTTGCTCGATTAAGCTTGGGTGTCGTTGTGCTTGTCAGTGTCTTCGAGTTCCCCGCCTTTGCGGCCCGAGAACATGGTCCACCAGACAATCAACACCAAAATCACCAAAGCGGCTAACGCCTCGACCACCAATAACCACATGAGCACTTTCTCCCGCTGGACCACCGCAACGCGCGCATTGCCGTGGTTGTTGCCAAGGATTGTAGGCATGCTGCTGGGCGCGTGCTCGAGCGCGCCGCCATGGCCTGAGCCGGGACCCACCGCAAGCCCGGTTTACGAAAAAGAACCGCTTGCGCCACCTGCTGGAGAAGCCATCAAGCAGGCCCGCAGCTTGTGGACGCCTGTAGCCTGGTCGGAGCTGCCGGGCTGGTCGCAGGATGATATCGGCCAGGCTTGGCCGGCCTGGGTACGCAGCTGTGGCAAGCCATCGCAGGCCTGGGTCCAGACCTGTCAGAACATCCGTGCGTTGGCCTCGGCCGACGCGCAAACCCAACGTGACTGGGCCATGCGTGCGCTGCAACCCTATCGGGTCACCACACCCGACGGACAAGCACAAGGTTTGCTGACCGCTTATTACGAACCTGTGCTGCAAGCCTCTCGCCGAGCGACCAGCGATTTCAATGTGCCGCTTTATGCCCCGCCCTCAGGATTACGTTCGGGCACGCCCTGGTACTCCCGCCAGGAAATGGACACTTTGCCCCAGGCCCAACGCGCCTTGCAGGGGCGGACTCTGATGTATTTGCGCGACCCGATCGACGCCATGATCCTGCACATCCAGGGTTCAGGGCTGTTGCAGGTGACGGAGCCCGATGGCCTGGTGCGTGATGTGCGGCTGGCTTTTGCTGGCACCAACGAGCAGCCCTACCGCAGCATTGGCAAATGGCTTCTGGATCGCAAACTGGTGCGGGATGCCAGTTGGCCAGGCATCAAGGCCTGGATCGCCCAAAACCCGCAACGCACGCAGGAATTGTTATGGAGCAACCCGAGAGTGGTTTTTTTCAAGGAGCAAGGGCTGCCCTCCGGCGTGGAGCCCCCTGGCCCCACTGGCGCTCAGGGCGTGCCCTTGAGCGCCGGACGCTCGATCGCCGTCGACAGGCAAAGCATTCCGTACGGAACGCCTGTGTGGTTGGTGTCAGACGGCCCAACCACCAGGCTGCAGCGCCTGGTGTTGGCTCAGGATACCGGCGCCGCCATAGTTGGCGCGGTGCGGGCGGACTATTTTGTCGGACCGGGTCACGAAGCTGGCGAGCTGGCAGGCCGACTGAAACAAAACCTGCAACTGTGGGCCCTGTGGCCCCGGTGAATCATGCAGCGGCTACTGGCATCCGCGAGATGATGCTCGAGAACAAGGCCTCATATTCAGGGCGTGCGCGGTAACGACCCGTCAGGGGGTCTTCGTTTTCGGCAAAAGCCGCATCCAGTTGTGCCCAGTCTTCGGCGCTCAGCACCTTTTGTGCTTCGGGCAAGATCACTTCTTCTTCGAGCGCCATGTGTTCGCGGTAAAAGCGGACATATTGCTCAAAAGCGTGTTCAAACGCGGCGCGGCGGCTGTTGCCCAGAAGCTCCCACGACAGCAAGAGATGTTGCAGATCGCGCGCAGCGCGTTCGGAATGCGCATGGTCACGTTCGAGCTTGTCGATCGCACCCATCACGGTTTTGGAGTGTTTGAGCACCATGGGAAACAGCAGATTCGACTCTTTGGGATGGTGAAGGCGCTCAGGGTATTCGTCGATGTAGAACAGCATGCTGCGCAGCACCTCGAAAAAGCCGCGGCGGGTCTCGCCAGGGCCTTGAGCGACCATGTCGCTCATGACGCCCAGCATGGCGGCCAATGACGCGTGTTCGTCACGAATGATGCTCAGACTGGTGGCTTGCATGATGTGTTCTCCAATGCCTGCCAGTGTCACCAATTTAAGGCCGCGCCGCCTTGATGCACATCATGAATTGAGCCTGACACCGGGCCGCCAACGCTTGAGCAGGAGCGCATTGGTCATGACGCTGACCGAGCTCATGGCCATGGCGGCACCAGCAAGCACCGGATTCAGGTAGCCCATGGCGGCCAGGGGAATCCCGGCAATGTTGTAAATGAAAGCCCAGAACAGGTTTTGCCGGATCTTGCTGACCGTGCGGCCTGAAATATCGATGGCTGCTTCGATCAAGCCCACATCGCCACGCATCAAAGTGATGGCTGCGGCATGCATGGCCACATCGGTACCGTTGCCCATGGCCATGCCGACATCTGCAGCCGCCAGCGCGGGCGCGTCGTTGATGCCATCCCCCACCATGGCCACCACATGCCCGCCGTCACGCAAGCGCGCCACGGCCTGGGCTTTGTCTTGCGGCAAGACCTGCGAGAGCACTTCGCCAGCATCCGGGTCCAGCCCCAATTGGCGCCCCATGTGGTTGGCAGCGGCAGCGTTGTCCCCCGAGATCATGACCACGCGAATGCCCCGCGAACGCAGGGCGCGCAGGGCTTGCTCGGCCTCGGGCTTGGGCTCGTCGCCAAAGGCCAGCAACAACACGGGCTGCACGACGTCTTCTTGTCGACAAGCGAGAATCGACAAGCTGCTGCCTTGACGCTCCTGCATGTCAATCGCCGAGCGCCAAGCGCCCAAGTCAACGCCTAACTCCTGCATCCAGCGCAGGCTGCCGAGCAACCAGGTGTGCTGATCAATCTGCCCTTCAATGCCTTTGCCCATGATGGCTTGCACATTCTGTGCCGTCCCCGCCTGCAGACCTTGCGCCTGCAGCTGCTCCATCACGGCGCGGGCCAGAGGATGTTCACTGCCGGCTTGCAACGCACCGGCATGCGCCAAAGCGTGCTCACGGGTATGGGACGACGACAAAACCATCGCCTCGCGCACACGTGGCTTGCCCACTGTGAGGGTGCCTGTTTTGTCAAACGCCACCACCTGCACTTTGTGCGTCAGTTCCAGCGCCTGTGCATCCTTGATCAATATGCCTTGGCGCGCAGCCACCCCAGTACCGGCCATGATGGCCGCTGGCGTGGCCAAACCCAGTGCACAGGGGCAAGCAATCACCAGCACAGCCACCGCGTGGATGATGGCCATTTCCCAGCCTGCGCCCAACCACACCCAGACCAACAGCGTCGTGATCGCAATCACCAACACCGCAGGCACAAACACTTCGGCGACTTTATCGACCAAGCGCTGAATGGGGGCCTTGGCTGCCTGTGCATCTTCGACCAGACGAATGATGCGCGCGAGCACCGTTTCGCTGCCCACAGCCTGCACCTGCATGACCACACGACCTTGCCCGTTGATGGCCCCGCCAGTGACGGTATCTCCCACATGTTTGTGTACAGGCATGGACTCGCCCGTCAACATGGATTCATCGGCCTGGGTTTGACCTTCGATCAAGCGGCCATCGGCGGGATAACGCTCACCGGGTCTGACCACCAGATAGTCGTCGACCATGACCTCTGTCAACGCCACGTCGACTTCACCTTCAGGCCCCAACCAGTGGGCCTTGTCCGGGCGTAAGGCATGCAAGGCGCGAATGGCTTCGGTGGTTTGTTGCTTGGCGCGTGCTTCCAGCCATTTGCCCAGCATGACCAGGGTGATCACCACGGCCGAGCCTTCGAAATACAAATGCGGCATCTCCCCGGGCTCTGCGCTCCACCACAACCACACCGACAGCAACCAGCCTGCGGTGGTGCCCAAGGCAACCAGCAGGTCCATATTCCCAGTCAAGGCTTTGAGCGCGTGCCAGCCCGCTTTGTAAAAACGGGCGCCCAGCACAAACTGCACCGGCGTTGCCAGCGCAAACTGCACCCGGGCTGGCAGCATCCAGTGCGCGCCCCAAAGGCTGGCCAGCATGGGAAGCACCAATGGCGCCGAAAGCAGCAAACCAAGACCTACCGGCACGAAGCTGGCCCCGCTTGATTTGTGGTTTTGGGAGTTATTGTCGATTTCGCGTGGCTCATAGCCAGCATCGCGTACAGCACGCAGCACGCGAGCCATGGCCTGAGGCTCTTGAGCCATGCTCACGCGAGCGCTTTCGGTGGCCAGGTTGACTGTGGCTTGTTCAACCCCCGGCACTTTTTTCAGCGCTCGCTCCACACGGGCCACGCACGATGCGCAGGTCATGCCTTCGATGCCAATGTCCAGCTGCACCGTATCCGAATTGATATGTGTCATTTCTTTTCTTTCCGAACAGGACTATCCTACGTCACTGGCAGTTATAGGAGTACCTCCATGAACCAAGTCTTTACTGTTGAAGGCATGACCTGTGGCCACTGCGAAAAAGCCGTGATCAAGGCCCTGATGCAACTCGACCCACAAGCCAAAGTTGCGGTTGACCGCACGCAAAACAAGGTGGAAGTGGTCTCTGCACAAAGCCGCGATGCCTTGGCCAATGCCATCGCAGACGAAGGCTACAAAGTTGTTAACTGATTGTTCTGAAAGGACGCATCATGAAAAGCAATGTCGGCGGTATGGACCGCATCGTACGTATCGTCGTGGGCCTGGTTCTGATCGGCCTGACCCTGGCTGGCCAAATTGGCGCCTGGGGCTGGATCGGTATTGTGCCTTTGGCCACCGGCGCCTTGGGTTGGTGCCCGCCTTACAGTTTGTTGGGCATCAACACCTGCAAGACGCGTCAGTAAGCGTGCAAGGGCTTGTGAACCACAGGCCTTTTTTCATTTAGGCATGATGTGGACATGAACTCATCCATGCCTTTCCTGCAACAGCCGCGCTCGCTGGAGCGTTGTGTGACCGGTCGCCTAACACGTGATGGCGCAGGAGTGCGCCTGACGCGTGTGCTGACCTCCGACCTCCAGCAACGCTTGGACCCCTTTCTGATGCTCGATCAGTTCGGTTCTGATGATCCGAAAGATTACGGTGCTGGTTTTCCCAGTCATCCCCATCGTGGGTTCGAAACGGTGACTTACATGATTGCCGGTCGCATGCGGCACAAGGACAGCACCGGCGGCGAAGGGCTGCTGCAAAACGGCGGTGTGCAATGGATGACCGCGGGGCGCGGTGTTATTCACAGCGAAATGCCAGAACAGGAAGAAGGTCGCATGGAAGGCTTTCAGCTGTGGCTGAATCTGCCTGGCAAGGACAAAATGTGCGCTGCGTCTTACAAGGACATTCAAAGCGCTGATATTCCGGAAATACGCCCCATCGAGGGAGTCCTGGTCAGGCTGATCGCGGGCCGTGTTCTGAACACAAGTGGCGCTGTGGATCGTCCTGCGCAGTCACATCCTACGCAGGTGTTGTATCTGGATGTTCACTTCGAACGCGAAACCTTTCTGGATATTCCCTTGCCGAACGGGCACAACGCATTTGTCTACATCTACCGTGGTCAAGCGCGCGTTGGTGATTCGGGTACTCAGGTTGTCGATCTTCATCAGATGGGAATTTTGTCCAACGACGGGGATGGCTTGCGTCTTCATGCCGAAGCGGGCTCCAGGGTGTTGGTGATTGCAGGTCAACCTTTGAATGAGCCGATTGCGCAATATGGCCCTTTTGTGATGAACACCACGCAGGAGCTGCAACAGGCTGTTCATGACTTTCAGACTGGCCGATTGGTTTGAGCCGCTTGAAAAGTTTTATTTTTCTTTACCGTAGCCATACATCCACGCACGAAGCAGCAACACGCCTGGCAGATACTTCTCTCCATACCGAACGTTTTGAGTCGGTTTCCACGAAAGGGAAGTGAAATGATGATCAAAAAATCTCTGGTGACTTTGGCCATCGGTGCTGTTTTGTTGACTGCAGGTGCAGTCCAGGCGCAAATGGGTTCTCACATGTCTGGCGAAGGCAGTGGAATGCAAAAACACGGACAAAGCCATGGTCATCAGCACGAAGCTGAACGCGGGCACAAGCAGCAGCAGCACCGCATGGACAAACTCAAGCAATCCTTGAAATTGAGTGCAGAACAAGACCAGGCCTGGGCTGCTTTTCAAGGCTCCATGCAGTCACCCGCCATGCAGCGGCCAGACCACCAGGCAATTGCCAAAATGAGTACACCCGATCGTCTTGAAGCCATGTCCAAAATGAAGGCTCAGCATGACGCCCAGATGGAGAAGCGTCAGCAAGCTACGCTGGCTTTTTATGGAACCCTCTCAGCTGAACAGAAAAAAATCTTCGATCAGGAAACTTCCTCACTCATGAGTCACCACGCAAAAGGGGGTAAACACATGGGTAAAAGCAATCATCAGCACTGAATAGACCATTTTCGGTACCAAGGGCCTCAACGAGGCCCTTTCTTATTTGACATTGGTCAATTTCATTGGCACATAAAGCCCTAAGCTTGCAGTCCATGAAGCCTTTCAAATCACCTGCCTCGCCTGCTTTACTTCCTGAAGTCAGGGACATTGCGTTCACACAACCTTTAACGTGGTTGAAAAAAGGTTGGGCAGACATGCAGCACACACCTTCTTTGAGCCTGTTTCACGGCTTTGTGGTGGCTGTGATGGGTTATGTCATTGCCGTGATTGCACACGATAAATTCTGGCTTCTTGCCAGCGCAGTCTCCGGATTTTTGGTCATCGCGCCCTTGCTGGCTACCAGTCTTTACGCCATGAGCTGCGCGATCGAAAAAAAACGTCCGGTCCATATGGGTTTGCTCGTTCGGATCTGGACCCAATGGCAGTTGCAATTGCGCTATCAGCCAGACAGCTACTGGAGTCTGATCCGGTTTGGTCTGTTACTGGCTGCTGCTGCCACCGGATGGGTGTTGACGTCTTCAGCACTGATCACCTTGTTCTCACCCGAACCTGTTCGTGCACCCATGGATTTCATACGTCATGTGGTTCTGAACAGGGACCATTATGTTTTTGAGATCTGGTTGTGTCTCGGGGGCATGATGGCTGCACCCGTTTTCGCTTCCAGTGTGGTGACAATGCCATTGCTGCTCGATCGTCGCATTGGCGTACTTCAAGCTGTCTTGACCAGCTGGAAGGCTGTTTTGCGCAATCCTGCCACCATGGCCATCTGGTCTTGCCTGATCATGGGGTTGTGGACTGTGGGCGTACTGTCCATTTTCATTGGGCTGATTTTCATATTGCCCTTGCTGGGTCATGCCAGCTGGCACGCTTATCGGGATCTGGTGGATGTAGAAGGCTGGCCTGATCGTATGCAAGGGCAAGAGCAGCCATGAACTTCACGGAAGAGCAATTTGCATGGTTTGGCTTGACCATTGGGGTCGGCGCGTTCATGCTCTACATGGTTTTCATCATTTTTCAACTGGCTTGGGAATCGAAGGCCGGAAAGTTCGGAACTTTCATCATCTTTATCGGCTTGGCTTTTGGCATGGTAGGTTTTGTGGCCAAAGGCATCATCCAGTGGTTGCTTCAATAAGTCTGTGGGTAACTTTCGAAGAACTGCAGACTTATCCACAGATTCCTTCCTTGATTTCAAGTTGTTCAACTTTGCTAGACAGTTCGCAATCATGGCTGTCAACAGCATCAGAAGTGTCTTAACACCATGAAAGAAAACAACTTTTCTGACTTATCCACCCGTGCAGGATATGCTTATCTACCACTACTATTTTGAAATAAAGAAATAAAGAAAACCATAGAACTAGTTCGGCTGTTAAGATTTCGGCGTTCCAAATAGCCAATCGCTCCCAGACATGACCTTTGCCACTTCACCAGGTTTCGAAATCAAGAGTGCAGATCTGGCTTTAGTGGCTTTGCTGCTTAAAACAGCAAATGTCGAGCAGATTGCACAAGGTTTGCGGGCCCAGTTCTCAGATTCGCCTGATTTTTTCGACCAGGATCCTCTTTTGATCGATTTGTCATGGTTGAGCGAAGCAGATGCCGGGCAAGACATTGATTTCTCATCCCTTGTCCGGATTTTGCGGGAATATGGCCTGATGCCCTTGGCCATCAAAGGCGGATCAGACGCACAGCGTGCCGCAGCCTTTGATGCAGGTCTTGTTGATGCCAACGATGCACGTATCCGTCGCCTTTCCATGGAGACGCCTGTTCTGCAAGCCACTGAAACAGTGGCTACCGAAACAGCGCCCGCCGCACCTTCATTTTCGGGTGCTGTCGTGCTGGACAGGACATTACGATCAGGACAGCAGTTTTATGCCAAAGGAAAGGATCTGGTGGTCTTGTCCATGGTCAATGCAGGCGCTGAAGTGATTGCAGATGGTGACATCCACATTTACTCGACTTTGCGTGGCAAAGCGATTGCCGGTGCAAGAGGTAAAACTGATGCGAGAATCTTCGCCTATGCCATGGAACCCGAGTTGATTTCCATTGCTGGTGTGTACCGAACCAGCGAAAACCCTTTGCCCAAAGAAGTGTTTGGCAAGCCGGCACAGGTGTCTCTGTCTTCGGGTCCGGATGGTGACAAGTTATTGATCACGCCACTTAAGGCATGATGTGAATTGATTTGATTTTTTCTCAAAGAAAGAAAAGCATGACCAAAATTGTCGTTGTGACTTCTGGCAAAGGTGGCGTGGGCAAAACCACGACCAGTGCAAGCTTTGCCACAGGTTTGGCGCTCAAGGGTTTCAAAACAGCCGTGATCGATTTCGATGTGGGTCTGCGTAACCTGGACCTGATAATGGGTTGCGAGCGCCGCGTGGTGTATGACTTCGTGAACGTCATTCACGGTGAAGCCAACCTGCATCAAGCGCTGATCAAGGACAAGCAAAACGAAAACCTGTATGTTTTGGCTGCGTCTCAAACGCGTGACAAAGAGGCCCTGACACAAGAGGGCGTTGAGCGCGTTCTCAACGACCTCAAAGGCATGGGTTTTGACTACATTGTTTGTGACTCACCTGCAGGCATTGAAACGGGTGCCTTGATGGCCATGCACTTTGCCGATGAAGCACTTGTGGTGACCAACCCCGAAGTGTCTTCTGTGCGTGACTCAGACCGGATTTTGGGCATGCTCAGCAGCAAGACCAAGCGTGCCATTGAAGGTACGGATCCGATCAAGGAACACCTCCTGATCACTCGCTACAATCCCAACCGCGTGGAAGACGGTCAGATGCTGTCTTTGCAGGATATTCAGGATATTTTGCGCATCAAGCTCATTGGCGTGATTCCTGAGAGTGAAAATGTTCTCCAGGCTTCTAACCAGGGTACACCCGCCATCACCATGAATGGCAGCGATGTGTCTGAAGCTTACAAGGATGTGATTGACCGCTTCCTGGGTGAAGACAAACCTCTGCGTTTCGTTGATGCTGAAAAGCCTGGCTTTTTCAAGCGTCTGTTCGGGAGCAAGTGACCATGTCGTTTTTGTCCTTTTTGCTGGGCGAGAAGAAAAAGACTGCCAGTGTTGCCAAAGAACGCCTGCAGATCATCCTGGCCCATGAGCGCAGCGGTCGCAACGCCGCTGAGCCCGACTACCTGCCCGATTTGCAGCGCGAATTGGTCGCAGTGATCAGCAAGTACATCAAGATCAATCCTGATGACATCAAGGTGAACCTGGAGCGCCAGGACAATCTGGAAGTGTTGGAAGTGAAGATCGAATTGCCGGAAAACCGTTGATCGACCAACGAAAAAGCTCCGCATGGTGTGAGCCTTGCGGGGCTTTTTACTGGGTTGAAGGTAAGCGAAAGGGTCACTGACCCAACAATTGCTTCCACTGCAAACGGGCAGCGGCCAGGTTGCGTTCCTTTACATGGCCAAAGCCCTTGATGGTCTCAGGTACACGTGCTGTGTCGACGGCCTTGGCGTGGTTCTCTGCATCCAGTGAAGCCAGCAGACCTTCGACGATGCCCATGTATTCACCGATCAGCGCACGTTCTGTGCGTCGCTCTTCGGTGTAGCCAAACACATCCAGCGCACTTCCGCGCAGGCCCTTGAGGGCGGCCAGCAGCTTGAAGGCAGTTTGCATGCCGGGGCCAAATTTCTGCTTGATCAGCTGGCCCTTGTCGTTGCGCTTGGCCAGCAGGGGTGGGGCCAGGTGGTAGTGCATCTTGAAGTCGCCTTCGAACTGCTCGGCAATGCGTTCTACGAAACCGGTCTGCGTGTGCAGGCGGGCCACCTCGTACTCGTCCTTGTAGGCCATGAGCTTGAACAGGCTCCTGGCCACAACCTCGGTCAGCACGGTTTTGCCCAATGGGGCTTCGGCTTGGCGGACCCGCTCTGCAAAGTCACTGTAACGCTGGGCGTAGGCGGCATTCTGGTAGTCCGTCAGCCAGGCCACGCGTTTGGCGATCAAGTCATCGAGGCTGTCGCGCTTCTTGAATTCGATGACCTGAGTCGGTTGCAGCACCGCCATGACCTTGTCCGGGTGTGCGGCAGCGTGGCAGCCCCAGTCAAACGCGAGTTTGTTGTTGGCCACAGCCACTTCGTTGAGTTCGATGGCCCGCATCAGCGATGCACGTGAGAGCGGCACCCAGCCTTTTTGCCAGGCGTAGCCCAAGATGATGGGGTTGACGTAAATCGTGTCGCCCATGAGTTGCTTGGCCATGCGGTCGGCGTCAAATATGCTCACGTACCCTTCACCGACCTGCTGTGTGATTTCGGCCACGCATTGTTCGGCCGGGTTCTGCCAGTTGCCGTTCTTCACAAAGGCGGCGGTGGGTGTGCTGTGGCTGTTGAGGGCCACATGGGTCCGGCCTTCGCGCATGCGCAACAGGGTTTCCTTGCCGGCGGTGACGATCGGGTCACAACCGAAGATCAGATCGGCGGTGGCCATGCCCACGCGGGTGGTGCGAATGTCGGCCTGCTTGTTGGCCACGATCACGTGGCTCCAGGTGGCCCCCCCTTTTTGGGCCAGCCCTGCCGCGTCCTGCGTGACGATGCCCTTGCCTTCCAGGTGCGCGGCCATGCCCAGCAGCTGGCCGATGGTGATCACGCCGGTGCCCCCCACGCCGGCCACCACCATGCCCCAGGGGTGCTGGAGGCTGGGCTGTGCGGGTTCGGGCAGTTCGCCCAAAGCGGCAGGGGAGCTGGCTTCCGATTTGGCTTTCTTTTTGAGTTGGCCACCTTCGACGGTGACGAAGCTCGGGCAAAAGCCCTTGAGGCAGCTGGTGTCCTTGTTGCAGGTGCTCTGGTTGATGGTGCGCTTGCGGCCGAATTCGGTTTCCAGCGGCTCCACCGACAGGCAGTTGGACTGCACGCCACAATCGCCACAGCCTTCGCAGACGGCTTCGTTGATCATCACGCGAACCGCCGGGTCGACCATGGTGCCGCGCTTGCGGCGGCGGCGCTTTTCGGTGGCGCAGGTCTGGTCGTAGATGATGACCGTGGTTCCTTTGATTTCGCGCATCTCGCGCTGGATGCGGTCGAGCTCGTCGCGGTGGTGTACCGTCACGCCCTCAGCCAGGGCCACGCCTTTGTATTTTTCGGGTTCATCGGTCACCACGTCGATGCGCTGCGCACCCTCGGCCCGCATGCTCATGGCGATCTGGACCACGCTGTGCCCCTCAGGCCGCTCGCCCACACGCTGGCCGCCGGTCATGGCCACGGCGTCGTTGTAGAGGATCTTGTAGGTGATGTTCACGCCTGCGGCCACGCTCTGGCGCACGGCCAGGATCCCGCTGTGGAAGTAGGTGCCGTCGCCCAGGTTGGCGAACATGTGCTGGGTGTGGCTGAAGGGCTGCTGGCCGACCCAGGGAACACCTTCACCGCCCATCTGGGTGAAGCCCAAGGTGCTGCGGTCCATCCACAAGGCCATGAAGTGGCAGCCGATGCCGGCCATGGCACGCGAGCCTTCAGGTACGCGAGTCGAGGTGTTGTGCGGGCAGCCCGAGCAGAACCAGGGCAAACGTTCGGCAGCAGAGCCCAGCGTGAGGGTCTGCATGGACTTTTCCTTGGCATCGAGCACAGCCAGGTGCGCGTCGATGCGGGCAGTGGTGTCTGAGTCGATGCCGATTTTCTTGAGGCGTCTAGCGATGGCGCGGGCGATGATGGCCGGGCTCAGGTCGGCGTTGGCACGCAGCAAGGTGTTGGCGCTGGGGTTGGGCATGGACCATTCACCGCCGCCATGGCCATCCACGTTGTCAAATTTGCCGATCACATCCGGGCGCACGTCGGCGCGCCAGTTGTAGAGCTCTTCCTTGAGCTGGTATTCGATGACCTGGCGCTTTTCTTCGACGACCAGGATCTCGCGCAGCCCGGTGGCGAATTCGCGTGTGGTCTGCGCTTCCAGGGGCCACACCACGTTGACTTTGTGCAGGCGGATGCCCAGACGCTGGCAGGTGGCGTCATCGAGCCCCAGGTCCAGCAGGGCCTGGCGGGTGTCGTTGTAGGCCTTGCCGCTGGCAATGATGCCAAAGCGGTCCTGCGGGCTTTCAATGACGTTGTGGTTGAGCTTGTTGGCGCGGATGTAGGCCAGCGCGGCGTACCACTTGTAGTCAAACAGGCGCGCTTCCTGCTCCAGCGCGGTGTCGGGCCAGCGGATGTGCACACCGCCGGGCGGCATGACGAACTCCGGCAGTACGATGTTCACGCGCTCGGGGTCGATGTGGGCGGTGGCGCTGGATTCGACGATTTCCTGGATGGTCTTCATGCCCGCCCAGACGCCTGCAAAACGGCTCATGGCCAGCGCATGCAGGCCTTGGTCCAGGATGTCCTGCACGCTGGCCGGAAAGAACACCGGCAGACCACACGCCTTGAAGATGTGGTCGCTTTGGTGCGCGGCCGTCGAGCTCTTGGCCACATGGTCGTCACCGGCCACGGCCAGCACGCCGCCCCAGGGCGTGGTGCCCGCCATATTGGCGTGCTTGAACACGTCCGAGCAGCGGTCCACGCCCGGGCCCTTGCCGTACCAGATGCCGAACACGCCGTCGAAACGGTGGGTGCCGGGTGGCGCAAAGCCCAGCTGTTGGGTGCCCCACAGGGCGGTGGCGGCCAGTTCCTCGTTCACACCGGGCTGGAAGACGATGTTTTGTGCCTGCAGGTATTTCTGGGCTTTCCACAGGGCTTGGTCGTAGCCGCCCAGCGGTGAGCCACGGTAGCCGCTGATGAAGCCCGCCGTGTTCTTGCCCTGCAGCGCGTCGCGCTGGCGCTGCAGCATGGGCAGCTTGACCAGGGCCTGCACCCCGCTCATGAAGGCCCGGCCCACATCGAGGCTGTATTTGTCGTCCAGCGTGACGGTTTCCAGGGCTTTGCGGATGGGGTTGGGCAAGGGCGCGTTCATGGTGTTTTCTCAACAGTTCATGGCAGTGTAGGTTGAGGTGGCTGACAGGTGCTTGCTTTCGGAGACAGTGTTTGCCCTAGGAATTGAAAGAATCTTGCTGGATAATCAAAAAAATGGAAACACTGGACAAGTTTGATTGGCTGATTCTGAACGAATTGCAGCGTGATGGGCGTCAAACCAATGCTGAACTGGCCCAGCGCGTGGGCCTCTCGGCAGCACCTTGCTGGCGGCGTGTGCGGGCTTTGGAACAGGCCGGCTATATCCAGGGCTACCGGGCCGTGATTGACCGCCAGAAGGTGGGTCTGGATGTGCTGGCCTTTGTGAGGCTGGATGCCGAGCGCAACCGGGGCGATTTGACGCGTGAGATGGAAGCGGCCATTCGACAGATTCCGGAGGTCATTGCGTGTCACTACATCAGCGGAACAGGGACGTTTGAATTGGAAGTGGTGGCGCGTGATCTGCAGTCTTTCAGCGCCTTTGCGCGTGATGTGCTGCTCAATTTGCCCAACGTGAAAGACTTGCACACCAGTTTTTCGCTGGGCGAGGTCAAGGCGGGAGCCGCCTTGCCTCTGCCGCGTTGAACGCTGGCGGCGCGATCAGGGATAGAGTCCGCGCAATTCACGCGCCTGCAGCATGCGCGTGCAGGCGATGATGAAGGTGGCCGTGCGCAGACTGACTTTGTGCTGCTGTGCGGTTTGCCAGACGGCTGCAAAGGCTTCGCGCATCAAGCGCACCAGGCGGGCGTTGATTTCGTCTTCGCTCCAGAAGAAGCTGGAGAAATCCTGCACCCATTCAAAGTAGCTCACCGTCACGCCGCCGGCATTGGCAATCACGTCGGGCACGACCAAAATGCCACGCTCGGCAAGAATGTCATCGGCCTCAGGCGTGGTCGGACCGTTGGCGCCTTCAATGACCAGTCGTGCCTGAATTTGCGCTGCGTTGTCGACAGTGATTTGCTGCTCCAGCGCTGCAGGCACCAGGATGTCACAGGGCACCGACCAGAACTGCGCTCTGGCCAAAGCCTCGGCACCGGAGAAACCCAGGACGCTGCCGTGCTTGGCCACATGCTCAAGCAAGGCGTGGATGTCCAGGCCAGAAGCCTGGTACACCGTGCCCGCATGGTCCTGCACTGCCACCACTTTGCAGCCGGCTTGAGCAAACAGTTGTGCAGCAACGCCCCCCACATTGCCCAAGCCTTGCACGGCCACTCGGCAGCCCTTGAGCTCAAGCTGGATGTGTTGCGCCGCTTCCTGCGCCACCGTGAACACACCGCGGCCTGTGGCTTCGCGCCGGCCCAGCGAGCCGCCCAGCGCAATGGGTTTGCCGGTGACAACGCCCGTGGCGGTGGCACCCGTGTTCATGGAATAGGTGTCCATCATCCAGGCCATGATTTGTTCGTTGGTGTTCATGTCCGGCGCCGGAATGTCCTTGGAGGGGCCGATGATCAGTCCGATTTCGCTGGTGTAGCGGCGCGTCAGGCGCTCCAGTTCCCCTCTGGACAAGGTCTTGGGGTCGACGCGGATGCCCCCTTTGGCACCGCCGTATGGCAGGTTGACAGCGGCATTCTTGACCGACATCCAGGCTGACAAGGCCATGACCTCGGACAGGGTGACATCCTGATGAAAACGGACGCCACCTTTGCCGGGACCCCGACTGAGGTTGTGCTGCACGCGGTAGCCCTCAAAGTGCGCCACAGTGCCGTTGTCCAGTTCGATGGGCACGTCCACAATCATGGCGCGTTTGGGTCGCTTGAGGGTTTCGACCCAACGCGCAAGATGTCCCAGGTAGGGAGTGACGCGGTCAACCTGTTGGAGGTAAATGCCCCATGGGCCCAGATGGTTGGGGTCCAGGTACGAGGGCAAGGTGTGCGAGGTGTTCATGTCCAATGTCCTTGTTTGAAAGGTGAGTACAGCTTAGGCAGACGGCAAACCCTTGTCCAAGGCCAATCATTTTCAAAGTCATGCGCGGCGCGCATAACGAGCAGCAAAAGCAAATTTGGGTGGCTGCCCTTAAAATAGGCACCCTTTGCCGCCCAAAGGCTGTGGGCGGCCCTGCACAGGTTTGTGTTCTCTTTTTCTGGCCCGATTCGGGCGCGCACAGCATGCTTTACCCTCAGGAATTCGATGTGATCGTGGTCGGTGGCGGCCACGCCGGTACGGAAGCCGCCCTGGCCGCTGCGCGCATGGGCAGCAAGACCTTGCTGCTGTCGCACAACATCGAGACCTTGGGCCAGATGAGCTGCAATCCGTCGATCGGCGGTATTGGCAAGGGCCACTTGGTCAAAGAGGTCGATGCGTTGGGTGGGGCCATGGCTTTGGCCACCGATGAGGGGGGCATTCAGTTCCGTATCCTGAACAGCTCCAAGGGTCCTGCCGTGCGTGCAACGCGCGCCCAGGCTGACCGCATTCTTTACAAAGCGGCCATCCGTCGCATGCTCGAAAACCAGCCTAACCTGTGGTTGTTTCAACAGGCGGTGGATGACCTCATGGTTGAAGGTGACCGTGTGGTGGGTGCTGTAACGCAAGTGGGTATTCGCTTTCGTTCGCGCGCCGTGGTGTTGACCGCAGGGACTTTCCTGGACGGCAAGATCCATGTGGGCTTGAACAATTACTCCGGTGGCCGCGCCGGCGACCCGCCCGCCGTGAGTCTGTCGGCTCGACTGAAGGAACTGAAACTGCCACAAGGGCGTCTCAAAACCGGGACGCCGCCACGCATCGATGGCCGCACCATCGACTTCAGTCAATGCATTGAACAGCCTGGCGATGGCATGCCGGGGGGCATGAACGAGCAGGATGGAGTGCCCGTGTTCAGTTTCATGGGCAAGGCGAGCATGCACCCGCAGCAGATGCCCTGCTGGATCACGCACACCAACGAGCGTACGCACGAGATCATTCGCTCCGGCTTTGACCGTAGCCCCATGTTCACCGGCAAGATCGAAGGGGTGGGGCCGCGCTACTGCCCGAGCGTGGAAGACAAGATCAACCGCTTTGCTGACAAGGACAGCCACCAGATATTTCTGGAGCCCGAAGGCCTGACGACGCACGAGTATTACCCCAACGGTATTTCGACCAGCTTGCCGTTCGATATTCAGTATGACTTGGTCCGCTCCATGAAGGGCTTGGAGAACGCACACATCCTCCGACCGGGCTACGCGATTGAATACGATTACTTTGATCCGCGCGAACTCAAAAGCAGCTTCGAAACCAGGCAGATCAATGGCCTGTTTTTTGCGGGCCAGATCAACGGCACCACCGGTTACGAAGAGGCGGCGGCCCAAGGCTTGTTTGCCGGCATCAATGCCGCCTTGCAGTGCCGTGGCGAAGCTGCCTGGACGCCCAGCCGCGACCAGGCCTACCTGGGCGTGTTGGTGGATGATCTGATCACCAAGGGTGTGACGGAGCCCTACCGCATGTTCACAAGCCGCGCCGAGTTCCGCCTGCAGCTGCGCGAGGACAACGCTGACATGCGCTTGACAGAGATCGGTCGCCAGATGGGCTTGGTTGACGATGCTCGCTGGGACGCTTTCTGCCGCAAGCGCGACGCCGTTTCACGTGAAACAGAGCGACTGAAATCCACCTGGGTGAACCCGCGTAACCTGCCGGCCGAAGAGTCCGAGCGGGTGTTGGGTAAGGCCATTGACCACGAATACAACCTGTTTGACCTGCTGCGTCGGCCAGGGGTGAGCTATGGCGGGCTGACCAGCATGAGCAGTGGCCGCTACGCCAGCCCTGATGTTTCACGTGAAACGCTGGGTGATTTGCATGATGCCGTTATCGAGCAGGTTGAGATTGCGGCCAAGTATTCCGGCTACATCGACCGCCAGAAAGAAGAGGTCGAGCGCGCTGCTTATTACGAAGGCCTCAAGCTGCCTGGTGGCCTGGACTATATGCAGGTCTCGGCACTGTCGATCGAGGCGCGCCAGAAGTTGGCCAAGCATCGTCCTGAAACGTTGGGCCAGGCCTCACGCATCTCGGGCATCACCCCGGCGAGCATCTCCTTGCTGCTCATCCATCTGAAAAAGGGCGGCTTCAAGGGTTTCCGTTCGCCAACCGAAGAAAGTCAATCGGCATGAGTGATGTGCTGGCCGCCTTGAAATTAGGCGCGACAGAGCTTGGGTTGAGCCAGCGCGATGTCCAGCTCGAACAACTCCAGGGCTACCTGGCATTGATCCGGAAATGGAACAAGGTTTACAACCTGACGGCCGTCCGCGACCCGCAGGAAATGCTGACGCACCATGTGCTCGACAGCCTGACGGCTGTAGCCCCCTTGCTTCGACACACTGGCGGCGCTGCAGCCAAGGTGCTGGACGTGGGTTCCGGTGGCGGATTGCCCGGCATCGTGCTGGCCATTTGCCGCCCGGAGCTGGACATCAGCTGTGTGGACACGGTAGGCAAGAAGGCGGCCTTTATCCAGCAGGTGGCGGCCAGTCTGAAGCTGCCCAATCTGCGCGGCGTGCATGCGCGGGTCGAGAGCCTGAGTGGCCCCTTCGATGTGATTTGCTGCCGGGCCTTTGCTGCTTTGCCAGACTTCGTGAATTGGTCTCGTGGTGCGTTGGCTCCGAATGGCGTCTGGATGGCCATGAAGGGCAAACACCCTCAAGAAGAAATCGATGCTTTGCCCCAAGGTGTGCAGGTGTTTCACGTGGAACCTTTGCATGTTCCAGGATTGGATGTCGAACGCTGCATGGTCTGGATGCGCCCGACAGCACCCGCACCACACTGAACGACACGCCCCAGCGTTAAGCGCCAATGACGCGGCGCTGGGCAGGTACACTTCAGGCATTGCGTATCTGAGTGCACCATGGCCAAAATTTTTTGCATTGCCAACCAAAAAGGTGGCGTCGGCAAGACCACCACCACTGTCAACCTGGCTGCAGGTCTGGCCAAAGTCGGTCAGCGCGTGTTGCTGGTGGACCTGGATCCGCAGGGCAATGCCACCATGGGCTCGGGCATTGACAAGCGCGAACTCGAGCTCAGCGTCTACGACGTCCTGCTGGAGTCTGCCAGTGTGGCGGAGGCGGGCATCCGTACCGAAAAGTGTGGGTATGACGTTCTGGGTGCCAACCGCGAACTGGCAGGGGCCGAGGTCGAGTTGGTGGAATTGGAGCGACGGGACCAGCGCCTGAAAAACGCCCTGGCGGTGGTCGATGCAGACTACGATTTTGTGCTGATCGATTGCCCGCCATCCCTGTCGATGTTGACGCTCAATGGCCTGTGCGCCGCACATGGCGTGATTGTCCCCATGCAGTGCGAATACTTTGCACTCGAAGGCTTGACCGACCTGGTCAACACCATCAAACAGGTGCATGCCAACCTTAACCGCGACCTCAAGATCATTGGCTTGTTGCGTGTCATGTTTGACCCGCGTATCACCTTGCAGCAACAGGTCAGTGAGCAACTCAAGGGCCATTTCGGCGACAAGGTGTTCAACACCGTGATTCCGCGCAATGTGCGCTTGGCCGAGGCGCCCAGTTACGGTCTGCCCGGTGTGGTTTTTGACCCTTCGGCCAAAGGCAGCGTAGCCTTTGTAGAGTTTGCCAAAGAACTGGTGCAACGCGCACCGACCCTGTGACCATGCCCCCCCAGGTTCTGATCCTTCCCGGCTGGCAAGGCAGCGGCCCAGAGCATTGGCAAATGCGCTGGGTGGCGGCGCATGGTTATGCCGTGGTCGAGCAAAGTGACTGGATGCGCCCACTGCGAGGTGACTGGTTGACGCGTCTGGACGAGGTGGTGGGCGACAGTCCGGCGCCCGTTGTTCTGGCAGCGCACAGTCTGGGCTGTATTCAGGTGGCGGCGTGGGCACGCGTGTCGAGGCATGTGGGCAAGGTGCAAGGCGCTTTGCTGGTCGCGCCGGGCGATGTCGAGCAGCCACAGTTGATGTCGGTGCTGCACAGCTGGACACCGATAGAGCGCCAACGGTTGCCCTTCAAGGCTGTTCTGGTGGGCAGTGAAAATGATCCTTACTGCTCTCTTGAGCGTGCACAGGGTTTGGCTCAGGACTGGGGCGCACAATGGGTCAATCTGGGCGCGTGCGGACATATCAACGCCGAGTCGGGCTTGGGCGATTGGCCTGCAGGACACGCCCTGCTGCAAACAATGATGAAGGAATAAAAATGGTTACCAAAAAACCCAAAGGTCTGGGTCGCGGTCTTGAAGCCCTGTTGGGTCCGAAAGTGCAGGACGTAACGGTGACCGATGCCAGTGCGACCGCCACAGAAACGCCATCTACCCTGTCCCTGGATGACCTGGTCCCGGGCATGTACCAGCCACGTACCCGCATGGACGAAGGCGCTTTGTACGAGCTGGCCGAGTCCATCAAGGCCCAAGGCATCATGCAGCCGATTCTGGTGCGCAAGCTGACCGAGGGCGACAACGCCGGCAAGTACGAAATCATTGCCGGGGAGCGCCGCTTCCGTGCCTCTCGTCTGGCCGGCTTGGACCGGGTGCCCGTGTTGGTGCGCGATGTGCCCAACGAGGCCGCTGCAGCCATGGCACTGATCGAAAATATCCAGCGTGAAGACCTGAACCCGTTGGAAGAGGCTCAAGGTCTGCAACGCCTGGTGAGAGAGTTTGGACTCACTCACGAAGCTGCCGCCCAAGCCGTCGGCCGTTCGCGCAGCGCAGCCAGCAACCTGCTGCGCCTGCTCAATCTGGCCGAGCCGGTGCAGACCATGCTGATGGCTGGAGACATCGACATGGGCCACGCCCGTGCTTTGTTGGGGCTGGACAGGGCCACCCAGATCACGGCAGCCAACCAGATCAGCGCCCGCAAGATGTCGGTGCGCGAGGCTGAAAGCCTGGCCAAGAAGCTTGGCGCAGAGTTTCAGTTGGTCACGCAAAAACCCAAAAAGGAAAAGTCACGTGATGTGCGCCGCGTGGAAGAAGAGCTGTCTGACCTCCTGATGGCCGAGGTGGAGGTCAAGGTCAAAAAGCGCGTCAAGCGCTTGGGCAAGATCGAGGAGATGGGCGAGCTGACCATCGCGTTCGGTTCCTTGGACGAACTCAATGGCCTGATCGAGAAGCTGCGCGGCTAAACCTCAAAAGGAAAAATCTTCCCCGGGTTCATGATGTTCTTGGGGTCGAGTGCGCGCTTGATGGCGCGCATCATGTCGATGGCCCCTTCGCCAGCTTCGTCACGCAAAAAGCCCATTTTGTGCAGGCCCACGCCGTGCTCGCCGGTGCAGGTTCCGCCCAGGCTCAGGGCACGCTGTACCAGCTTGCGGTTCAAGGTTTCGGCGGTCTCAAACTCTTGAGCGTTGTCGGGGTCGATCAGGTACCCAAAGTGGAAGTTGCCATCGCCCACGTGCCCGACCAGGAAGTAGGGAATACCGGAGGCGTCAGCCTCTTCGATCGAGTCCAGCAAGGCATCCGCCAGGCGGCTGATGGGCACGCAGGTGTCGGTGGAGATGGCGCGGCAACCCGGCTTGCTCTGAATGGCTGCAAAGTAGGCGTTGTGGCGGGCGGTCCACAAGCGGGTGCGTTCTTCAGGGGTGGTGGCCCACTCAAAGGATTGACCACCGTGGCTGCTGGCCAGCTCCTGCACGGTCTCGGCTTGCTCCTTGACGCCGGCGGGGGAGCCATGAAACTCCATGAGCAGCAAGGCCTCTTCGCGCAAGCCCAGTTTGGCGTACTGGTTGACCATGCGCACCGTGTTGGCGTCGATCAATTCCACGCGTGCAATCGGGACCCCCAGCTGAATGGTTTCGATGACGGTGTGTACTGCATCGGCAATGCTGGGGAAGGAGCAAACGGCCGCCGAAATTGCTTCGGGTAGCGGGTAAATGCGCAAGGTGATTTCGGTCATGATGCCCAGCGTGCCTTCGCTACCCACCATCAGGCGGGTCAGGTCGTAACCGGCGCTCGACTTCTTGGCGCGGGTGCCGGTGCGTACGGTGCCGCCTTGTGCGGTGACGACTTCCAGCGCCAGTACGTTTTCGCGCATGGTGCCGTAGCGCACGGCGTTGGTGCCGCTGGCCCGCGTGGCGCTCATGCCGCCAATGCTGGCATCGGCGCCGGGGTCGATCGGGAAGAACAGGCCGGTGGACTTGATTTCTTCGTTCAACTGTTTGCGCGTCACGCCCGGTTGCACGGTGACCGTGAGGTCTTCGGCGTTGACCGCGAGCACCTTGTTCATGCGAGAAACGTCAATGCTGATGCCGCCTTGCACCGCCAGCAAATGCCCCTCCAAAGAAGAGCCCACGCCAAAAGCGATCACAGGGGTATCGTATTGGCTGGCCAAAGCCACCGCATCGGCCACATCCTGGGTGGACTCGGCAAATACCACAGCCGCAGGCGGGGGGACGGAGACGAACACGGACTCATCGCGTCCGTGCTGGTCGCGTACAGCCTGCGCCAACGAGCACTGCGTACCAAAGCGCCCTTGAAGCGCGGCGATCAACTCCGGGGGGCTCACCCGCGGGGCAATCTGAAGATGGTGTGCGGTGGTGGGTGCGTTCATGCGATTCTCCTGTGAGGAGATTTTGGCGCAAAATCGGAAGTTGAACAGACAAACTAGGGACAACATGGGTAATCGACTGACGGCCATCGCGACACGCACCGGCGACAACGGCACCACGGGTTTGGGCAACAACCAGCGGGTCTCCAAAAACAGCCTGCGCGTGCACGCCATGGGCGAGGTCGATGAGCTCAACTCGCACATTGGTGTTTTGCTTTGCGAAGACATGCCCGTGGGCGTGCGTGATTTGCTGGTGGAGGTCCAGCATCAGCTGTTCAATCTGGGTGGTGAGTTGTCCATCCCTGGCTTCGAACTGCTCAAAGCAGAGGCTTTACTGGTGCTCGATCAGGCGCTGGCCGACCACAACGAGACCTTGCCCCGCCTGGAGGAATTTATTCTTCCTGCAGGCACCCGCGCAGCCGCACTGGCTCATGTCTGCCGCACCGTGGCGCGTCGGGCCGAACGCCATGTGGTGGCCCTGGGTCAGGAGGAGGCTTTGAATGAGACCCCGCGTCAATACCTGAACCGTTTGTCGGATTTGATGTTTGTACTCGCTCGCGTCCTCAACCGCATGAACGGGGGAGATGATGTGTACTGGAAGAGCGAGCGCATGCAGCGCAACGCTTGATATCCATCAGGAGCTCACATTTGCGCTGACGAATTGATTAAGATGACGTACATCGGTCGGCCCGCGGGGCCGATTTTTGTCGATGGAGCTGGCTCGAAAAGGCGATAGACCTTGGGCTATGGGAGGAAATCATGCAATTGATCTGGATAGCGGGTCCATCGGGCAGGATGCGGTCCTGGACCTTGCGGCGCGCGCATGTGCTCGGCGCCTTGTCGCTGGCCATCTTGCTGCCCATGGCCGGGACGCTGGGCAACGTGCTTTGGCGTTGGTATGGCGGCCAGGAACAGGTGCAGCTGCAGGCGCAACAACAAGAGCAGTTGCATGACATCAACAGTCGCCTGACCCAGATGGTGGCGCAGGTGCAATTGCTGGAGCAACAGAAAAGCGACATGTTGCGTCTGTTGGGTGCACGCGTGTCCACCGAAGAGGCACCGGCGGGCAAAGGGAGCCTGGGGTTTCAGGGGGGGCCTTTCAAGCTGCTGATGGGCGTGGGCTTGCAAGATGACCCGTGGGCAGCCACTGAGCACGAAATCAATACCCACACCACCTGGGTCCGCCGCCTGAACCGTCAGTGGCAAAAGGAGCAAGCGCAGCTGCAGGCCATGCCCTTGTCGTTCCCGCTGGCTTCGGGATATGACATCAGCAGCGAGTTTGGTGCGCGGCAAGACCCCTTCACTGGCATGGGGGCCTTGCATGAGGGCTTGGACTTCACTGCAGACCCGGGAACGCCTGTTTTGGCCACCGCGTCGGGTTGGGTTGTGCGTGCCGGGTATGCAGGAGCCTATGGGCAGATGGTCGAGCTTGACCATGGCAAAGGCTATGTAACCCGTTATGCCCATATGCGCAAACTGCTGGTTCGCGAGGGTGCGCAAGTTCAGCGTGGCGACCCGGTGGGCGAGCTGGGTAACACCGGGCGCTCAACGGGTGCACATTTGCACTACGAAATTCGTTACCGTGGTCAGGCCATCAATCCTCAAACCCCATTGATGGCCTGGAACCGCTGAACCCCATCGCACACTGAGGAGACAACATGTTCTCAAGCAAGAAAAACAAGAATGCACCGCTGGTGCTGAGCGCCGAGAAATTTGACACACTGATTGGCGTCGGGTGCAAGATTCAGGGTGTCCTGATGCCGGAACAAAGCCTGCGTATAGATGGTGTGGTTGAGGGCGATGTACGCGCGGCCGGCAAGCAGCAGGTCAGCGTGGTGATCGGTCCACAGGGCCGCGTCAAAGGCAATATCCACGCGCACCGGGTGATTGTGGCCGGGACAGTTCAGGGCGATATTCATGCCAGTGAGCGTGTGGAGATGCAATCGCAATGCCGGATTGAGGGGGATATCCGCTATGGCTCCATTGCTGTGGAGCATGGTGCTTGCTTGCTGGGTTTATTGCTCAAACTGGAAGATGACGCTGTGGCCAACGACCCGCTGCCCCATGTCGACGCGGTGATTCAAAAAGCCCAGAAACCAGCTGCCAACGGCACTGAGTAAGACAAAGCAGAGACGCAAAAAAGGCGCTACACAGTGTGCAGCGCCTTTTTTCATGGTGTGCTTACCAGGGAATCAAAAACTCAATTCTTGTGCAGCTCGGCGTTCAACTCGCCCCAGCTCTTGTTGCGCGGGATGGCGTGTAGCGCGCCGCTTTGCGAATCGCGGCGGAACAGGATGCCGTTTTTGCCGGACAGTTCCTTGGCTTTGACGGTGCTGCCATCGGGCAGTTGCACGCGGCTGCCGCCGGTGATGTAGCAGCCGGCCTCGACCACGCAGTCGTCGCCCAGCGAGATGCCGATGCCGGCGTTCGCCCCCAGCAGGCAGCGCTTGCCCACCTTGATGACTTCCTTGCCGCCGCCCGAGAGCGTGCCCATGATGGAGGCGCCGCCGCCGATGTCGCTGGCGTCATCGACCACTACGCCCGCGCTGATGCGGCCTTCGACCATGCTGGTGCCCAGGGTGCCGGCGTTGAAGTTGCAAAAGCCTTCGTGCATGACGGTGGTGCCACTGGCCAGGTGCGCGCCCAGGCGCACACGGTCGGCGTTGGCAATGCGCACGCCGCTGGGGATCACGTAGTCGGTCATCTGCGGGAACTTGTCCACGCCCTTGACTTCGAGCACGCGACCTGTAGCGCGTGCGCGCAGGCGGGCGGCTGGTACATCGGCCACGGCACAGGGTCCGAAGTTGGTCCAGGCCACATTGGCCAGCAGGCCGAAGATGCCGGTCACGTTGGCGCCGTGCGGCTGGACCAGGCGGTGGCTGAGCAGGTGCAGGCGCAGGTAGGCGTCGTGTGCATCGGCTGGGGCGTCGGCCAGGCTCTTGATCTCGGTGCGCACGGCGACCACGGTGGTGTTGCGCACCGCGCAGGCCAGCAGCGCCTGGGCAGCTTCACTCCCCAAGGCGGCTTCAGCTTCTGCGGCTGTCAGGCGGGCGCTGCCGCTGGCAGCAACGTTGTCGCTCAATTCGGGGACCGGGTACCAGGTATCCAGTATGGTGCCATCTGCGGCCAGGGTGGCCAGACCAATGGCGCTGGCGCCGGTGGTGACGAAGGTGCTCATGTATTGTTCTCCGCTGAGGATTCTAAAAACCCCTGATTATCGGGGAGCCTGGCCAGACGTGCTCAACTCGGTCGGCGGTTGACCAGCACAATGCCAACAGTCACCAGGCCGAGCGCAGACAGCAGTGTGGTGGTGACGGCTTCATGCAGCAGCAAGGTGCCAAAGAGCAGTGCGAACAGCGGCGTGAGGAAGACGAAAACCGAAATCTTGGTGGCCGGGTAGCGGCCCAGCATCCACATCCACGCGAGGTAGCTGGCGAAGGCGCCGATCACGGTTTGTGCCAGCACCGACCCCCAGGCCAGTGCACTCCAGTCGAACGACCAGGTCTCGCCCAAAGCGAGCGAGATCCACGGCACAACCACGGCCGTGGTCCCGATTTGGTAGAAGAGCAGCTTTTCGGGCGAGATGCGTGTGAGGCCCGTGGCGCGGATGGACACCGTGGTCAGGCCCCACAGCGCGCCCGCGGCCAGACCCAGCAGGTCACCTGTGGCGCTGCCACTGCTTGCGCCCAGACCTTCGCGCATGGCAAAAGCTACGGCGACGAAGGCGCATGCCAGCCCCAGCCATTGCATCGGGCGCAGCCGTTCCGATTTGACGAACAACGGCACGAGTGCAGCCACCCAGAAAGGGGAGGTGTAGAGGAACACGGTCAGGCGCGACGCCGTGGTGAACAGGAGGCCCAGATAAATGCAGGCAAACTCGGCTGCAAACAGACTGCCCGCCAACAGACCAGGCCACAGGCTACCGTCACGCTCGAACAGTCGAACGCCACGCGCGCGGCACCACAAGAGCAGCAGGACACAGGCCCCGATGCAGCGCACACTGGCTTGCATCAGCGGTGGAACTTCTGCCATGATGGCCTTCACCAGAATTTGTTGAAGGCCCCAAAACATGCAACAGCTCACCAGCAAAATGATGGCGGTGCTGTCCAGGTGGTTCAGTCGTGCAGGCAGACGGGTGGAGCTCACGTCAATACGCCATGACCCACAAAGGGGTGATCAGCGAACCAGCAGTACCGGCACTTTGCAGTGCGCCAGCACTTGGGTGGCCACCGATCCCATGACCAGGTTGCCGATGGCCGAGTGGCCGTGCGAACCCATGATGACCAGATCGAATTTGCCACTCTCGGCTGTCTTTGCAATCACCTCGCCCGCCATGCCGGGTTTGGCCAGGCTCTTGGCACTGATGCCATGGCGCAGCAGGAACTTGCTGATGGGCGCGAGGACTTTCTCGGACTCTTCGCGCATGAAGGTATCGACCACATCTTTGCCCAAGGCTGCGCGCGCACGGCTAGGCAAAGGTGCTTGCACGGTCAGCAGCGTGAACTGGTTTTGTGGACCGTACAGGGCTTCGTGGGTGGCCAGATAAGCCAGCATATGTTTGGTGTAGGCGCTACCGTCAACGGCCAACAAGATTTTCATGATTGCTCCAGAGTTTCTGTGGGTCACAAGCCCTACTTTAACTGAAGCGTCAAAAGCTTTGGCGCGGCGTGTCAAACACCCGTTGAGAAAGTTTCAGAAGTTGTTCTCTCAACCAGACATGCCCTTGGTCGTGATGGTGGCGCACATGCCACACGGCCTCAACATGGACGGGGGGCACGTCCAGCGGCAAGTCCTTGAGCAGCAGCTCGTTGGCCATACCGGTGGTGGGTACAAAATGCCGTGGCAGCACGGTCAGCAAGTCAGAGTTGGTCACCACTCGGCCGGCGGTGAAGAACTGGTTGACGGTCATCACGATGCGGCGTTGTCGTCCGTGCGAAGCCAGGGCCTCGTCCACAAAGCCGTAGGGGCGGCCGGAAAAACTCACCAGCAAGTGCTGTGCCTGGCAGTAGGTGTCCAAGGTCATCGGGGCATGGGCCAGAGGGTGGTCCTTGCGCATTACGCAAACGTATTCACCGGCATACATGCGCTGGTGGGCAAACGCAACCACCTCGCCGGCCTGTTCGCGAGCGGTCAGGTCGGTGAGCACCGCGGGAAAGTAGCCCAAGGCCAGATCGGCTTCGCCCTGGTCGAGCATGCGACGCGGATCGCGCGTGGTCAGGGGCAGCACCCGCAGCGACACGCCGGGGGCATGTTCCTGCAGAAGCTTGGCCATGCCCCCCATCAACTCCGCGGCCGTGGCATCGGCCATGGCCAACACGAAAGTCGAGCTGGCGCTGGCGGGGCTGAAAGGCTGTGGAATCAGTGTCGCCTGCATTTGTCTCAGCGCCTCACGAACGCCTGGCCACAGCTGTAGGGCGCGAGGGGTGGGCTCAACGCCGTGGCCCTGTCGTTGCACCAGCTCGTCACCTAGGGCCTCACGCAAGCGCCGCATCGCGTTGCTGACGGCAGGCTGGGTCAATGAGAGCTTATGGGCGGCGCGGGTCAGGCTGCGTTCGGCCATGACTTCGTCAAAGACCCGTAGCAGGTTCAGGTCCAGCGTACGAAAGTTGGTGGCGGTGGCTTTATTCATCACTGTAGTGAATGATAAACATCATCAATATAAAGTGGAAGCGCATTAGAAAAAACCCTAATATTCAGACCGTTGAAATCAAATATCGCAGTGACCCAAACACTGCAAGGGAAAAAACATGAACACGAACATCCTGAAATCCCCTGTAAATCCTGCAAGCGTGGCCACCAACCCGCGCAAGCTGGCCGTGGCCTTGCTGATGGCCAGCGTTGCCGGCCTGCTGGTGCTGGCAGACAGCCTGATGAACGAATGGGCCGAAAGCCACGTCCTTGCAGCCTGGCTGGCGCTGTGGCTGGTGGGTGTTGTGGCCTTGCTGGCCTTGCGTGGTGTCACCCGCTTCATGGCTCAACAGTTGATGGGCAAGCTTGACGCGATGGCCGCCCGATCGGCCAGCCGCCGGGCAGATGCTCGTCTGTGGGCCATGGCCAAGGCCGACCCGCGCCTGATGGCCGATTTGCAAGTGGCCATGTCGCGCCAGGCTCCCGAAGCCGGTTCCCTGCCGGTCAAGAACCTGGAGCAACTCAGCGAGCGACGCGCCGCACGCATCGTGCATTCGCGCCTGTACTACATTTGAGCTGGGTCAACATCAAAGCTGAAAGGCCTCTTAGGAGGCCTTTTTTGCGTCCATGGGCCGAATGTGCAGGTATATACTGAGAATCATTCTCAAAATCCATCCTCACATTTTGTCCCCGCTGAAAGTGATTTCTCTTGAGCATGCGCCTGACAACACCTGGTGTCGGGTTGCTGCACAGTGCGCTGTCCCCTCGCGCATGATGGCACTGGGCTTTTTGCCGCACGAGCAAGTCCGTGTGGTGCGCCGCAGCCAGTTCAAGGGCGGGCCTTTGGTGGTACAGGTTGGCAATGCCGTTTTCGCCTTGCGCGCCGATGAGGCCAGCCAAGTCCAGGTGGAGGGTGCATCATGAGCCAGACCGTGGACATCAGTGGCTTGTCGCAAAAACGGTTGGCTTTGCTGGGCAACCCTAACTGTGGCAAATCGGCACTGTTCAACCGTCTGACGGGCAGCAAGCATAAGGTGGCCAACTATGCTGGCGTCACGGTCGAACTCAAACGCGGGCGCACCCGCACCCCGAAAGGGCACGCGATCACCGTAGTGGACCTGCCCGGAACCTACAGCCTTCAGGCGGGTAGCGAAGACGAGGCTGTGGCTTGTCAGGTCGTGCTGGGGCAAAGCCTTCAGGAGCCCCGCCCGACTTTGGTGGCGGTGGTCCTGGACGCAACCCGTCTGCGCCGGGGCCTGCGCCTGGTTGCTGCCCTGCAGCGCTGGCACGTGCCTTGTATTGTGGTGCTGAACATGATGGACCGCGTGCGCAGTTGGCCGCACCCGCCTTCGGCACCACAGCTGCAGCAGGTTTTGGGTATCCCTGTGGTGGAGGCCACCGGCATTCATGCGCAGGGGGCGCAAGCGTTGCTGGCTTTGCTGGATGACGACAAGGTGTGGCAACAGCAAGCTGTAGAAAGCCCGCAGGGACCGGGGCCGCAAACGGCCGACGCTCATTTGCAAGATGACGTACAAGCCCAGCGCTGGATGCAGGCCGCAGGCCTGGACATGCAGCCTCAGCGGCACCTGCTCAGTGAAAAACTCGATGCCTGGTTGCTCAATCCATTCGTGGGTTCGGCGGTGCTCGTGACGGTTCTGTTCCTGATCTTTCAGGCGGTGTTTGCCTGGGCGCAGTGGCCGATGGAGCAAATTGAGGGCCTCACGCAGTTGGCAGGCCAAGGGCTGGACAGCCATGTGCCCGAGGGTTTGTTCAAGAGCCTTTTGGTCGATGGCGTGGTTGCCGGCGTGGGCAGTGTGCTGGTGTTCCTGCCGCAGATCCTGATTCTGTTCCTGTTCATCTTGTTGCTTGATGAGTCAGGCTATCTGCCGCGTGCAGCGCTGCTGCTCGATCGCATGATGGGCAGCGTGGGCTTGTCTGGCCGTGCTTTCATTCCTCTGTTGTCGAGTTTTGCCTGTGCGATTCCCGGTGTGATGGCCACGCGCACCATTGCTGACAAACGCGACCGCTGGTTGACCATTGCCATCGCGCCCTTGATGACTTGTTCTGCGCGACTGCCGGTCTATGCTTTGCTCATTGGCGCCTTTATCCCTGAGCGTGACGTGCTGGGCATGAACTTGCAAGGGCTGGTGCTGCTGGGTCTGTACATGCTGGGCACCGTGTCGGCCGTGGCCGTAGCCGCCATCGCAAAGTTGTGGCGTCCCCAAGGGCAACAGGCGCAACTCATGATGGAGCTGCCCGACTACCACTGGCCACGCATCAAGGACGTGGCTCTGGGCTTGTGGCAGCGGGCCTGGATCTTCCTGCGCAATGTGGGCGGCATCATCCTGGCGCTGAATGTGGTGCTCTGGTTTCTGGCGACGTTTCCACAAGCACCGGTTGATCATGTCGGCCCTGCAATTGAATTCAGCCTGGCTGGACGGATCGGAAAGGCCTTGGCCGTGCTGTTCGAGCCCATCGGGTTCAATTGGCAAATTGCCATTGCCCTGATTCCTGGCTTGGCCGCGCGCGAAGTGGCTGTGGGGGCTTTGGGTACGGTGTACGCCTTATCCCAAACAGGCGATGATGTTGGCACCGCCCTGGCACCCTTGATTGCACAAAGCTGGTCTCTTGCCACGGGCATGTCGCTCCTGATTTGGTATGTGTATGCACCTCAATGCCTGGCCACGTTGGCCGTGGTGCGCAAAGAGGTGGGTCAGATCAAACTGCCGCTCATCATGCTGACCTACTTGTTTGGTTTGGCGTATCTGGCATCTTGGGTGACCTATCGCCTGGTGGGGGCAATGGCATGAGTGCCTTGATGGATGTTGTTTTGGTTGCTGCTGCAGGCGCTTGGGCGGTGTACTTCCTGTGGCGTCGACACGCCAAGCGCAAGACCGCGGGCAGTAGTTGTGGCCATTGCGATAGTGCTTCCTGCCCCTCTCGCAAGCCGTAAAAAAGCCGCCCCGGTTTGTGGCCAGGGCGGCGGCAAGCTCAAGCGCCGGATAGGCGCAGAACCTGAAATTTCTTAGGCGGTGGCCAGACGAGCTTCCAGCTGGTCACGCGTATCCAGCAGGGCTTTGGGCATGTGGTAGCTCAGCTTGGCGAAGTGCTCGTCGTGCAGCTTGAATTCTTCCGCCCAAGCAGCCTTGTCGATGCTGGTGACTTGCTTGAACTGTTCGGCGCTGAACTCGATGCCATTCCAGTTGATTTCGGCGTACTGGGGGGCCACGCCGAACATGGTTTGCTGGCCAGCGGCTTTGCCTTCCAGGCGGTCGATGATCCACTTGAGCACGCGCATGTTGTCGCCGTAGCCGGGCCACACGAACGAGCCAGACTCGTCTTTGCGGAACCAGTTGACGCAGTACAGCGCGGGCAGCTTGTAGCCAGCGGCTTCTTGCTTGGCGCCCATGTCCAGCCAGTGCTGGAAGTAGTCGCTCATGTTGTAGCCGCAGAAGGGCAACATGGCGAAGGGGTCACGGCGCACCACGCCTTGTGCGCCAAAGGCGGCGGCGGTGGTCTCCGACCCCATGGTCGCGGCCATGTAGACGCCTTCGGTCCAGCTGCGTGCTTCGGTGACCAAAGGCACGGTGGTGGAGCGGCGGCCGCCAAACAACATGGCGTCGATGGCCACACCGTTGGCATCGTCCCATTGGGGGTCCAAAGCGGGGTTGTTGGTCGCGGCCACTGTGAAGCGGGCGTTGGGGTGAGCGGCCTTGCTGCCTTTTTCCTTGGCGATGGCGGGCGTCCAGTCGTTGCCTTGCCAGTCGATCAAATGGTCAGGCAATTTGCCAGTGTCTTTTTCCATGCCTTCCCACCACACGTCGCCGTCATCGGTGAGCGCCACGTTCGTGAAGATCACGTCTTTGTGCAGGCTCAACATGCAGTTGGGGTTGGTTTTCATGTTGGTGCCGGGTGCGACGCCAAAGTAGCCAGCTTCGGGGTTGATGGCGTACATCTTGCCGTCGGCGTGGGGCTTGATCCAAGCGATGTCGTCACCGATGGTGGTGACTTTCCAGCCGTTGAAGGCTGCGGGTGGCACCAACATGGAGAAGTTGGTTTTGCCGCAAGCGCTGGGGAAGGCGGCTGCCACGTGGTACTTTTTGCCCTCGGGGCTGGTCACGCCCAAGATGAGCATGTGCTCGGCCAACCAGCCTTGGTCGCGCCCCATGTTGGACGCAATGCGCAAGGCAAAGCACTTTTTGCCCAACAAAGCGTTGCCGCCGTAGCCCGAACCGTAAGACCAGATCTCGCGGGTCTCTGGGTAGTGCACGATGTACTTGGTGGTGGGGTTGCAAGGCCAGGTAGTTTTGTCTTTTTCGCGAACACCGTTGATGGTGGCCAAAGGCGCGCCCACGGTGTGCACGCAAGGCACGAAGGGGCCGTCGGTGCCGATGACGTCGTACACGGCTTTGCCCATGCGGGTCATGAGTTTTTGGTTCACCACCACGTAGGCGCTGTCGGAGAGCTCAATGCCGACGTGGGCAATGTGCGAACCCAAGGGGCCCATGCTGAAGGGGATGACGTACATGGTGCGGCCCTTCATGCAGCCGTCGAACAAGGGGTTCAACGTGGCGCGCATCTCGGCGGGTGCCATCCAGTTGTTGGTGGGGCCGGCGTCTTCTTTCTTTTCAGAGCAGATGTAGGTGCGGTCTTCCACGCGGGCCACGTCGGATGGGTCGGTGATGGCGAGGAAAGAGTTGGCGCGCTTGGCGGGGTTGAGTTTTTTGAAGGTGCCTGCGTCAACCAGTTCCTGGCACAAGCGGTCGTACTCTTCCTGGCTGCCGTCACACCAGTACACGGTGTCGGGCTTGCACAAGGCGGCCATTTCGGCGACCCAAGCGACCAGCTTGGGGTTTTTGACATAGGCCGGGGCGTTGAGGGCGAGGCCCTGCATCACGGGTGCGTTCATGGGAAGAGCTCCAAAGTTTAAAAACGTCTTTCCAAAAGCCCATGCCAGGGCCTTTGGGAAGATGTCACAGGCTGTTCACATCAAGGATGTAATGCCGTGGTAACTGCTTGGAGCACGAATTTTAGAAAGGGCGCCGCTTTTGTGGCTGACAAAACCCGGATATGTCATGCAAAAAATGCATAACTCTATGCGCGACTGTCTTTTGGGCAAAAAAAACCCGCCAATGGCGGGTGACTTCTGTGTCGCAGAGGGCTTTAGGCCATGAACACGGCGATGAATGCCAGCAGGAAAATCAGCAGGGCACCAGCGGCAGGAACCACATAGTGGATGTAGGGGACCACGGCCTCGACCGAGTCTTCAGATGCAGGGGTATCGTGGTGAGCAGACATATCAACCTCAAATCATGGGGAATGGCTGTATTGTAGCCAAGCTTGAGAAAAATCAAACCACCCGATAAAAGCTCAAAAACACACCATCGGGCGCGCGGCGGCCTGTGCCAATGAATTGGCTCTCGCTGAGCCAGCCCCATGTGTCGCCCGCAGCTTCCAGCTTGGGTTGGCAGCGGAAGTAGATGTCGGATGGGTTGACCGGCTCGCCACGCATGATGCGCTGCGAATTTTCCAGCGAGGCCACACGCAAAGCCGTGTTTTGCACGAACACACGGGTGCCATCATCAAGTTCGATCACGTAACGCGCATCCAGATGTGCCTGGGTGCCGCCACCCAAAATCAACTGAAAGTCGGCACCACCTGCCAGCACCTTGCCGTTGAGCAACGGACCCTGGACCACGCCCCCAGTGATGGGGATCATGCGGCGCAGGCCTGCCACGGTCTGGCCGATTTCTACGGGGGCCGAAATGGTGACAGCGAGGTCACAAACGTGTTCGAGTTGGGGAGGGGGCAGGGTTGCAAGCATGTGAGGCCTTTACACTTTGCTCAGATTATCTGGTGAACCCCATGCTTTCCACCCAAGACAAAACCCGTATCGACGACACCCGTATCGCCCTGGTGCGCCCGCTCATGACGCCTGCACTGCTTGAAGAGCGACTGCCGGCCACCCCCGCGCATCTGGCGCTGGTGGAGGCCTCGCGCCAGGCCATCTCGAACGTGCTGCACGGCCAGGACGACCGGCTGGTGGTGGTGGTCGGCCCCTGCTCGATCCACGACCATGATCAAGCGATGGACTATGCACGCCGCCTCAAGAACGAGGCGGACAAGCACGCCAAGGACCTGATCGTGGTCATGCGCGTGTACTTTGAAAAACCACGCACCACTGTGGGCTGGAAGGGCTACATCAACGACCCGCATCTGGACGGAAGCTTCGCGATGAACGAAGGCCTGGAGATGGCCCGCAAGCTCTTGCTCGATGTGCTGGATGCGGGTTTGCCGGTGGCCACCGAGTTCCTCGATCTGCTCAGCCCGCAGTTCATCAGCGACCTGGTGACTTGGGGCGCCATTGGCGCGCGTACCACCGAAAGCCAGAGCCACCGCCAGCTCGCTAGTGGTCTGTCGTGTCCGGTGGGGTTCAAGAACGGCACCGATGGCGGCGTCAAGGTGGCGGCCGATGCGGTGCTGGCGTCCAGAGCACCACACGCCTTCATGGGCATGACCAAGATGGGCCAGGCCGCGATCTTCGAGACGCGTGGCAACCAGGATGTGCACATCATCCTGCGCGGGGGCAAGGCGCCCAACTACTCGGCTGCCGATGTCGACGCCGCTTGTAAGGTGCTGGAGGCTTCAGGCCTGGCGCCGCAGGTGATGGTGGACGTGTCGCACGCCAACAGCAGCAAGCAGCACGCCAAGCAGATCGAGGTGGCGCACGACGTTGCCGGTCAGATTGCTGGCGGCGATCGCCGCATCATGGGTCTGATGATCGAGAGCCATCTGCACGAAGGCCGGCAGGACCAGAAACCGGGTCAGCCCTTGCAGTATGGCGTGTCCATTACCGACGCCTGCATCAGCTTTGAGCAGACCGTACCCGTGCTGGACGTTCTGGCGCTGGCGGTGCACAAGCGCCGTCAGGCCTGACACAGACGCAGCACGTCTGCGCCATAGGCTTCCAGCTTCTTGCTGCCCAATCCACTGATGCCTTGCAGGTCATCCAGATTGTGTGGAGCGGCTTGTGCGATGGCCGCCAGTGTGGCGTCGTGAAAAATCACATAGGCCGGCAGGTTGTGTTCCTTGGCCACCTCGGCGCGCCAGGCCTTGAGGTTGATGAAGCGCACCATGGCCTCGGGGTCGAGGTGTGTCGCCGCGGCGCTGGGTGTGTTTCTGGCTTTGCTGCGTGAGCCGCGTGCGGGCTTATCTGCTGCCACCGATTCGCGCAGCAAGACAGTTTGTTCGTTGCGTAAAACGGCACGCGAGCCTTCGGTCAGCTCCAGCGTGTTGAAGCCCTCCTCGCTGCGCACATTCAAAGCGCCCAGGGCGATCAGCTGGCGCAGCACCGCGCGCAATTGCTGCTCGCTGTAGTCGGCGCCCACGCCAAAGGTGCTGAGCTGGTCGTGGCCGCGCTGCTGCACCTTTTCGGTCAGCTTGCCGCGCACGATGTCCATGGTGTGCGCCGCGCCAAAGCCGCTGCGGCTGGCCTGCTGGCAGCGGTACACGGTGGACAGCAGCTTGCGCGCCGCATCGGTGCCGTCCCAGACTTCGGGTGGATTCAGGCAGTTGTCGCAATTGCCGCAGTAGGGCATGTAGATGCCGCCGCCAGCATCCTGCTGCCCGTTGTAGGTCTCGCCGAAGTAGCCCAGCAGGCGGGCACGCCTGCAGTCGGTGGCCTCGGCCAGGGCCAGCAGCGCGTCGAGCTTGCCGCGCATAACCTGCTTGAACTCTTCTGCTGCCGGGCTCTCGTCGATCATGCGCCGCTGGTTGACCACGTCCTGCAGGCCGTAGGCCATCCACGCGTCTGAAGCCAGGCCGTCGCGCCCGGCGCGGCCCGTCTCCTGGTAGTAGCCTTCGATGTTCTTGGGCATGTCCAGATGCGCGACAAAGCGCACATCGGGCTTGTCGATGCCCATGCCAAACGCAATGGTGGCGACCATCACCACGCCATCTTCACGCAGGAATGCGTTCTGGTGTTTCTGCCGCAGCTCGGGCGGCAGCCCAGCGTGGTAGGGCAGCGCCCGAATGCCGGCCTGCACCAGCTGTTCGGCCACTTCTTCGACGCGCTTGCGTGACTGGCAATAGACCACGCCAGCTTCGTCGGCATGTTCGCGTTCGATGAAGCGCAGCAGCTGCGTGGTCGCGTCTTTTTTCTCGACGATGGCGTAACGGATGTTGGGCCGGTCAAAGCTGCTGACGAACTGGCGGGCGTCCTGCAGCTGCAAGCGCTCCACGATGTCGGCGCGCGTGAGCGCATCGGCCGTGGCGGTCAGTGCTACGCGCGGTACATGCGCAAAGCGCTCGTGCAGCACGGTCAGTCCCCGGTATTCAGGACGGAAGTCGTGGCCCCACTGGCTCACGCAATGGGCTTCGTCAATCGCAAACAGGCTCAGCAGTCCACGCTCGTTGAGCGATTCGAGTTGGGCCAGGAACTTGGCGGTGGTCACCCGCTCGGGCGCGGCATACAGCAGCGTGATCTCGCCGCGCATCAGACGCCGCTCGGTGTCTTGCGCGTCTTCAAAACTCAAGGTGCTGTTGAGGAAGGCAGCCTCCACCCCCGCTTCGTGCAGCGCGCCCACCTGGTCGTGCATGAGGGCAATCAAGGGTGATACGACGATGGTCACGCCCTGTCCTGAGCGCTGACGCGCAATTGCCGGAATCTGGTAGCACAGGCTTTTGCCGCCGCCCGTGGGCATGAGCACCAGCGCATCGCCGCCCGCAGCCACATGGTCGATGATGGCTTGTTGCGGGCCGCGAAAGGCTTCGTAGCCAAAAATTTCTCGCAGAATGGGCAGGTGGGTAGACACGGGTCAGAAAACTTGGGGTGAGAGGGGATTGTCCGCTATCGAGACGGGTTTACCATCCCGGCTTATGCACACCTCTGCCCTTGTTCTTTTCTCCGGCGGCCAAGACTCCAGCACCTGCCTGGCCCATACCTTGTCCAAATACGAACGCGTCGAAACGCTGGCTTTTGACTACGGCCAACGTCATGCGGTGGAACTTGAGGCCCGTTTGGCAGTGCGAGAGGCCATCGCGCAGCGCTTTCCGGCCTGGGCTGCCAAACTGGGCGAAGACCACTTGCTCGACGCCGGCGTGCTCGGCCAGATCAGCGAAACCAGCTTGACGCGAGACACCGCCATTGCCATGCAAAGCTCAGGCCTGCCCAACACCTTTGTGCCGGGACGCAACTTGCTTTTCCTCACGCTGGCGGCTGCGTTGGCTTACCGCCGCGGCTTGCAGGTCATCGTGACGGGCGTGTGTGAAACCGATTTTTCGGGCTACCCCGATTGCCGCGACGACACCATGAAAGCCATGCAAGTGGCGCTGTCGTTGGGTATGGACAGGCGTTTGCTGATCGACACGCCACTCATGTGGATCGACAAAGCGCAAACCTGGCAGCTGGCACAAGATCTGGGCCGGCAGGCAGATGCAAACGGTGGCGGCAAGGCCTTGGTGGAGTTGATCGTCGAGCACAGCCATACCTGTTACCTCGGCGACCGTAGCTTGCGCCACCCGTGGGGCTACGGTTGCGGCACCTGCCCGGCTTGCGAGTTACGGGCCGGCGGGTATGCGCGCTGGTGTGCGCGCGGCTGAGCAAGCGGGCTCGCCCAGTCAGTTTGAAAAATCCAATCGTCAGCATTGGATTAATTGAATAGTCAAATCCCAAAGCGGTTCTTAGACTGAGTTCTCCTCGTACTTCAGGAGAACAACATGAGCATTCCCGAAGACGTTTCCGCACAGTGCTTGTGGCTCGAAGCCCTTGCTGCCCTTGCGCTGGTTTTTTAGCAGACCCACTTGTCATCAGGAGAAGATCATGACTGCACCTTCCGCTTCGCAATGCCCGTTTCACGCTACAGCTGGCGCCCGCAGCACACACGGCAAACAGTCGAACGCCGACTGGTGGCCGAACCAGCTGAACCTGGCCATCCTGCACCAGCACCAGCCGGTGTCCAACCCCATGGGCGCGGGCTACGACTACAAAAAAGAATTCAAGAAGCTCGACTACGCCGCCCTGAAAAAAGACCTGGCCGCGCTCATGACACAAAGCCAGGACTGGTGGCCCGCCGACTACGGCCACTATGGCGGCTTGTTCATTCGCCTGGCCTGGCACGCCGCCGGCACCTACCGCACGGCCGACGGCCGCGGCGGCGCCAACACCGGCAACCAGCGTTTTGCGCCCATCAACAGCTGGCCCGACAACGGCAACCTGGACAAGGGCCGCCGCCTGCTGTGGCCGATCAAAAAGAAATACGGCAACAAGATTTCGTGGGCCGACCTGTTTGTGCTGTGTGGCAACGTGGCCATGGAAACCATGGGCTTCAAGACCTTTGGTTTTGGTGGCGGCCGCGCCGACATTTGGGCCCCGGAAGAGGACGTGTACTGGGGCGCTGAAAAAGAGTGGCTGGCCACCAGCGACAAGCCCAACAGCCGCTACAGCGGCAACCGCGAACTCGACAACCCGCTGGCCGCTGTGCAGATGGGCCTGATCTATGTGAACCCGCAAGGCCCGGACGGCAACCCCGACCCTGTGGCTTCGGGTAAGGATGTGCGCGACACCTTTGCGCGCATGGCCATGAACGACTACGAAACCGTGGCCCTGGTGGCCGGCGGCCACACCTTTGGCAAGATGCACGGCGCAGGCGACGCGGCTTTGGTGGGCCCCGAGCCCGAGGGCGCGCCCATGCACGAAATGGGCTTTGGCTGGATCAACAAACACGGCAGCGGCAAAGGCGCCGACACCACCACCAGCGGCTTTGAAGGCGCGTGGAAACCCAACCCCACCCAGTGGGACATGGGCTACCTGAAGGTGCTGTTCAAGTACGAGTGGGAACAAATGACCACGGCCGCAGGGGCCATTCAGTGGCGTGCCAAAAACGTCGAGCCCGAGGACATGGTGGTGGACGCGTTCGACCCGAACAAGAAGCACCCGCCCTTCATGACGACGGCCGACTTGTCGCTGCGTTTTGACCCGGCTTACGAAAAAATCTCGCGCCACTTCCTGAACAATCCCGACGAGTTCGCCGACGCTTATGCCCGCGCCTGGTTCAAGCTGACCCACCGCGACATGGGCCCCAAGGCCAACTACCTGGGCCCAGAAGTGCCGGCCGAAGACCTGATCTGGCAAGACCCGGTGCCGGCGGTGAACCACCCGCTGATCGACGCCGCCGACGCGGCCGAGCTCAAGACGCGCATCCTGGCCAGCGGCCTGTCGGTGAGCGAGCTGGTGGGCGCGGCCTGGGCCTCGGCCAGCACCTTCCGGGGTTCGGACAAGCGCGGTGGCGCCAACGGTGCCCGTGTGCGTCTGGCACCGCAGAAAGACTGGGAAGCCAACCAGCCGGCCCAACTGGCCAAGGTGCTGGCGGTGCTCGAAGAAGTGCAGCGCGGCTTCAACGCGGGCGCTGCTGGTGGCAAAAAGGTGTCGCTGGCCGACCTGATTGTGTTGGGTGGCTGCGCCGCCGTGGAGTCCGCCGCCAAGGCCGCAGGCTTTAACGTGACCGTGCCCTTCACCCCGGGCCGCACCGACGCGACGCCTGAGCAGACCGACGCCGAATCGTTTGCGGTGCTGGAGCCGGTGGCCGACGGCTTCCGCAACTACCAGAAGAAGGCCTACCGCATGCGCGCCGAAGAGCTGCTGGTGGACAAGGCGCAGCTGCTGGGCTTGTCGGCACCCGAGATGACGGTTCTGGTGGGTGGCCTGCGGGTGTTGGGCGCCAACACGGGTGGCGCCAAGCACGGTGTGTTCACCAGCCGCGTGGGTCAGCTGACCAACGACTTCTTTGTTCAGCTGACCGACATGGGTGTGGTCTGGGCCCCGACCGATGCCAGCGAGGAGACCTTTGAAGGCCGCGACCGCAAGACCGGCGCCGTGAAGTGGACCGGCACCCGGGTGGACTTGGTGTTCGGCTCGAACTCGCAGCTGCGCGCCATCAGTGAGGTGTACGCCCAGGACGACAACGCTGCCAAGTTCGTGCAGGACTTTGTCGCCGCCTGGAACAAGGTCATGAACGCTGACCGTGTGACGCCGGTTTGAGGATCAGTCCCCCCGGCCACCAAGTGTCCGGGGGGACTTTCATCACATCGAGGAACGCACCAATGAACCTGGTTTCGCTCAAATACCTTGTCTCATTGGCCAGGGAAAAGCACTTTGGTCACGCGGCCCAGGCTTGTGGCGTGAGCCAGCCCACGCTTTCAATTGCCGTCAAGAACCTGGAAGCCGAGCTGGGCGTCCAGCTTTTCGAGCGCACGCCTCAAGACATTCGGCCAACCCCGATCGGGCTGTCCATCGTGAGTCATGCCATGGTTGTTTTGCAGGAAATGCAGGCCATGGAGGAGATGGCGCGGCAAAGCCACGCTCCGGACAAAGGTGTTTTTCGTCTGGGCGGCGTCCATCACCTCTCGCCACGTTGCCAGGCGGTCCTGACTCAGCAATTCCGCACTTCGGCCCCTCAAACGCCAGTGTTTTGGCACCTGGACGCCCGCGCCAAATTGACGGAGCTCCAGAAAGAGGGCGCCCTCGATGCTGTCATCCTTGACTGCCCTATCGATGTTGCGGGCCTCAAAACAGCGCCCTTGTTGCAAGAGCCGCTGTTTGTGGCGCTTGCGACGGAACACCCTCTTGCAAAGTCAAAGAGGCTGGAGCTGAAGGCGCTCGAGCACGAGACACTGCTGTTGCCGGGTCATGGAGACAACCACCTGGAGCCTCTGAGCCAGTCTTGTCCGGAATTGGCGCGTTGGTTGAACGGACCAACGTGCATGGTCCAAAAGGTCAAGGGGGCCTCCCTGGATGCGATTGCCCACATGGTGGTGGCTGGCCTGGGAATCAGCATCCTGCCGCGCATGTCTGATGCGCAAGACCTGTGTTACCTGAATCTGAAAGGCATCAAGCTCTGCCGCCAATGGGTATGGGCGTCGCGCGCCCACCATCATCGTGAAACTTCTGCGGCCTTGTTGCAGAACGTGGTCTCAGAAATGATGCGCGATGCCCTGTTGCCGTCAGGTGTCCACAAGTCGGAGTGATTGCCATGCAAAACCTTGAAGGTCTGACGATTGTTAAAAGTGGTCGGTGGTTTCGTGGCGGTGTTACGACCTGCCCGGTGCATATCGTCCAGCACAACCTTCTGCACGGCACACACGATCCTGATGACCCGCCAGAGCTTGCTCAGGACACAAGTGCCCCCTGCTTTTATGTGTACTACCAGTCGTCTGACCAGCATGGCGTCTGGACAGAAGGTGGCGCTGCGTTGAGTTTGCGCGAGGCGGTCTTTCTGGCACAGCGCAAGTTGGGTCCCGTTGTCCAATGGGAATAGTGGGTTACACGAGCGTGAGCAAGCCGTAGCCATTGTTTTTCTACAATACAGGGCTATGAAAGCCCTCACCTACACCCGCGCTGCAGCGCTGCCCGAGACCCTGAGCCAACGCATCGTCATTCTGGACGGGGCCATGGGCACCATGATCCAGCGCTTCAAGCTGAGCGAGGCCGACTACCGCGGTGAGCGTTTCAAGGACTTTGCCAAAGATGTCAAGGGCAACAACGAATTGCTGAGCCTGACGCGTCCGGACGTGATCCGGGACATCCACGAGGCCTACCTGGCCGCTGGCGCCGACTTGATCGAGACCAACACCTTTGGCGCCACCACCGTAGCGCAGGAAGATTACGGCATGGCCGATCAGGCGCGCGAGATGAACCTGGCCTCGGCCCGTCTGGCCAAAGCCGCTTGCGAAAAATTCTCCACCCCAGAGCACCCACGCTACGCCGCTGGTGCTCTTGGCCCTACGCCCAAGACCGCCAGCATCAGCCCCGACGTGAACGACCCCGGTGCGCGCAACGTCACCTTTGAAGAGCTGCGCAAGGCCTACTATGAACAGGTCGAAGCCCTGGTCGAAGGCGGCGTGGACGTGCTGCTGGTCGAGACGATTTTTGACACCCTCAACGCCAAGGCCGCGCTGTTTGCGATTGATGAGTATTTTGAAAACAGTGGTGAGCGTTTGCCCGTCATCATCAGCGGCACCGTGACCGACGCATCCGGCCGCATCCTGAGTGGCCAGACCGTGACCGCTTTCTGGCACAGCATCCGTCATGCCCGTCCGCTGGCCATTGGCCTGAACTGCGCGCTGGGCGCTACGCTCATGCGCCCTTATATCCAGGAGCTGAGCAAAGCCGTGGGCGATGAAGCTTTCATCAGCTGCTACCCCAACGCCGGTTTGCCCAACCCCATGAGCGACACAGGCTTTGACGAAACGCCGGACGTGACCAGCCGCCTGCTGCACGAGTTTGCCGCCGAAGGCCTGGTCAACATCGTGGGCGGCTGCTGCGGCACCACGCCTGACCACATTGGCGCGATTCAAAAAGCCGTGGGTCCGCTGGCGCCCCGCAGCGTGCACAACGGCTTCTTCTACAAAGAAGCGGCCTGAAGGTAAAATCGAGGCCTTCCCCAAGGAGCGTTGCAGCCTGCCGCCAGATTGGCGCACAGCAGGTCAGGCTTGGGGTTTGATCTTTTCAACGACGCTCACCTGTGCCCCCGAAGGTGAGTTCCGTGTCTGTTGCCCTGCCCGTTCCCCCCATGAAGTTGTCCGGCCTGGAGCCTGTCTCCATTGGCGAAGGCTCGCTGTTCGTCAACGTGGGTGAGCGCACCAACGTGACCGGCTCCAAGGCCTTCGCGCGCATGATCCTCAATGGCCAGTACGAAGAGGCCCTGGCCGTGGCGCGCCAGCAGGTCGAAAACGGCGCGCAGATCATCGACATCAACATGGACGAGGCCATGCTCGACAGCCAGGCGGCCATGGTTCGCTTTCTGCAGCTGATCGCGTCCGAGCCCGACATCGCCCGTGTGCCGATCATGGTGGATTCGTCCAAGTGGTCGGTCATCGAGGCCGGTCTGCAGTGCATCCAGGGCAAGGCGGTGGTCAACTCCATCAGCATGAAGGAAGGCGTGGAAGAGTTCAAACGCCAGGCCCGGCTGATCAAGCGCTACGGCGCGGCCACGGTGGTGATGGCGTTTGACGAAAAAGGCCAGGCCGACACCTACGCGCGCAAGATCGAGATCTGCGAACGCGCCTACCGCATCCTGGTGGACGAGGTAGATTTCCCGCCCGAAGACATCATCTTCGACCCCAACATCTTCGCCATTGCCACCGGCATCGAAGAGCACAACAACTACGCGGTGGACTTCATCGAAGCTACGCGCTGGATCAAGCAGAACCTGCCGGGCGCCAAGGTGTCGGGTGGCGTGTCCAATGTGTCTTTCAGCTTCCGCGGCAATGACCCGGTGCGCGAAGCCATCCACACCGTGTTCCTCTACCACGCCATCCAGGCGGGCATGGACATGGGCATCGTCAACGCGGGCATGGTCGGCGTGTACGACGATCTGGAGCCCACACTGCGCGAACGCGTCGAAGACGTGGTGCTCAACCGCCGCGCGGACGCGGGCGAGCGTCTTGTTGAAATTGCAGACAGTGCCAAAGGTGCCGCCAAGGACGACAGCAAAAAACTCGAATGGCGCAGCGGCAACGTGAACGAGCGCCTGTCCCACGCGCTGGTGCACGGCATCACTGACTTCATCACCGAAGACACAGAAGCCGCCTACCAGGCTGTGATCGCCAAGGGTGGTCGCCCGTTGCACGTGATCGAAGGCCCGCTGATGGACGGCATGAACGTGGTCGGCGACCTGTTCGGCCAGGGCAAGATGTTCCTGCCGCAGGTGGTCAAGAGTGCCCGCGTGATGAAGCAGGCTGTGGCCCACCTGGTGCCCTACATCGAGGAAGAAAAGCGCCAGCTGCAAGCCGCAGGCGGCGATGTGAAGAGCAAAGGCAAGATCGTCATTGCCACCGTCAAGGGCGACGTGCACGACATCGGCAAGAACATCGTCACCGTGGTTCTGCAGTGCAACAACTTCGATGTGGTGAATATGGGCGTGATGGTGCCCTGCCACGAGATCCTGGCCAAGGCCAAGGCAGAAAACGCTGACATCATCGGCTTGTCCGGCCTGATCACGCCCAGCCTCGAAGAGATGCAGTACGTGGCCGCCGAGATGGAAAAGGACCCGTACTTCCGCGAGCGTCAGACGCCGCTGTTGATCGGTGGCGCCACCTGCTCGCGCGTGCACACCGCCGTCAAGATCGCGCCCAACTACAGCGGCCCGGTCGTCTACGTGCCTGATGCTTCTCGCAGTGTGGGCGTGGCCCAAGGCTTGCTGGGCGAAGGCAAGGCCGCCTGGCTGGCCGAGCTCAATGCCGACTACGACAAGGTGCGTGCCTTGCATGCCGGTAAAAAGCAGACGCCGCTGTGGCCGCTGGCCAAAGCCAGGGCCAATGCCACCCCCATCGACTGGAGCGGTTACGCCGCCACTGCACCAAAGTTCATCGGTCGGCGCGTGTTCAAAAACTTTGACCTCGCCGAGCTGGCGCAGTACATCGACTGGGGCCCCTTCTTCCAGACTTGGGACTTGGCGGGTCCCTACCCCGCCATCTTGCAGGACGAGGTGGTCGGCGAGCAGGCGCGCAAGGTGTTTGTCGATGCCAAGGCGATGCTGCAAAAAATCATTGACGGCCGCTGGCTCACCGCCAACGCGGTGGTGGGCTTGTTCCCCGCCAATGCGCAGGGCGACGACATTGCCTTCTACAACGACGAAGCGCGTCAGCAAACCGCGATGACCTGGCACGGCCTGCGCCAGCAGACCGAAAAGCAGGAGATCGACGGCCCATATGGAAAGCCGGTGCTGCGCCCCAGCCGCTGCCTGTCCGACTTTGTCGGCCCGCAGGGCGTGCAGGACTATGCAGGCATGTTTGCGGTGACGGCCGGCATTGGCGCCGACAAGCGTGCCGAAGCCTTTGAAGCCGCGCACGACGACTACAGCGCCATCATGCTCAAGGCCCTGGCCGACCGCCTGGCCGAAGCCTTTGCCGAATACCTGCACCAGCGGGTGCGCACCGACCTGTGGGGCTATGCCGAAGGCGAGAAGCTCAGCAACGAAGACCTGATCGCCGAAAAATACCAGGGCATCCGCCCCGCCCCCGGCTACCCCGCTTGCCCCGACCACAGCGCCAAGCGTGAGTTGTTCAAGGTACTGCAGTGCGAAGAGATCGGCATGGGCCTGACCGAGAGCCTGGCCATGACGCCTGCAGCCAGCGTCAGCGGCTTCTACATCGCCCACCCGCAGGCGCAGTACTTCAACGTCGGCAAGATCGGTGAAGACCAGGTGCAGGACTTGGCCTCGCGCAGCGGTCAAAGCATGCCCGAATTGCAAAGGCTATTGGCCCCCAACCTTTGAGGCTTGCGTTAAGCTTGTTTCCTTCGAAGTGGATGGGAGAAAACAAATGCAACGCACCTCAAAACGCATCCTGAGCCTGCTGGCCGGGCTGACCTTGGCCGCCAGCCTGACCGGCTGCGGCTACAACGATTTTCAACGTCTGGATGAGCAAAGCAAGTCGGCCTGGTCCGAAGTGCTGAACCAATACCAGCGCCGTGCGGACCTGATTCCCAACATCGTCGCGACGGTCAAGGGCGAAACCAACTTCGAGCAGGAAACCCTGACCAAGGTGGTTGAGGCGCGTGCCAAAGCCACCAGTTTCCAGATCACGCCCGAAGTGCTCAACAACCCGCAGGCGCTGCAGCAGTTTCAAAACCTGCAGGGCGAGCTCTCGAGCGCGTTGTCACGCTTGATGATGGTTTCCGAGCAATACCCCAGCCTCAAAGCCAACCAGGGCTTTGCGGATTTGCGCGTGCAGCTGGAAGGCACTGAGAACCGCATCACCGTGGCGCGCAACCGTTACATCCAGACCATTCAGGACTACAACGTGCTGGCCCGCAGCTTCCCAAGTAACTTGACCGCGATGGTCATGGGTTACCAGGCCAAACCCAACTTTGCGGTGGCCAATGAAGCGGCCATCAGTGCACCGCCCAAGGTCGAGTTCGGCAAGTGAGCGCCGGCTTGAGCAAACGCCTGCCCGCCTGGGTGGGCGCGTGGCTATTGTTTTTGGTGTTGACGTTGCCGGCGTGGGTGCATGCCCAAACCTTGCAGCCGGTGCCGGCCTTGACAGCGCGTGTGCTCGACCAGGCCCAGGTGCTCTCGCCCGCCGACCACCAGAGTCTGGAAGCCCAGCTGCAGGCCTTCGAGCAAAAGCAGGGCACGCAAATGGTGGTGGTGCTGGTGCCCACCACACAGCCCGAAGACATTGCTGACTACACCCAACGCTTGGGCGACGCCTGGAAATTGGGGCGCCGCGATGTCGGCGATGGTCTGCTGTTTGTGGTGGCGGTGCAGGACCGGCGCATGCGCATCGCACCCGCCAAGGCGCTGGAAGGCGCTATCCCGGACTTACTGGCCAAACGCATTCTGGACCAGGTGGTGGCGCCGGCGTTCAAGCGCGGGGACTATGCCGGTGGCGTGCGCGCGGGGCTGATGCAGTTGCAAGCCCGTATCGAAGGGGAGTCGCTGGCCTTGCCGGATCAACAGGGTACTGACGATGCCGGTGTGGATCCGTTCGAGTTGCTGGTCATGCTGGCGGTGGTGGTGCCTTTGGTTTCCACCGTGCTGCGCCAGATGCTGGGCCGACGCCTGGGTGCGCTGGCGGCTGCTGGCGTAGCCGGTTTTCTGACCTGGAACATGACAGCCCTGCTCTGGGCGGCTGGCTTGGCCGTGATGGCGGGGTTCATGGTCGCCATGTTCTTGCAAAACCTGCCGACGAACGCACGTTCGAGCGGACTGGGCCGGCACGGCCCAGGGGGATGGGGCCCTGGAGGTGGTTGGGGCTCAGGCTCTGGTGGTGGTTTTGGCGGTGGCGGATTTTCTTCCGGTGGCGGTGGCGACTTTGGGGGCGGTGGTGCCTCGGGAGACTGGTGACATGAACGCTCTTCAAGACACTTGGCTGCAACATGCAAGACGTTGGTGGCGTCACCACTGGATCAGCGAGTCCGCTTCCCGTCGTGCGGTTCCGCCCGGGATGGCGCAGCGCCTTCAGCAACGCATTGCAGCCAGTGAATCGCGCCACAGCGGACAAATTTGTGTCTGCATCGAAGGCGCCCTGCCCGATGACGCTTTGCGCCGCGCCGGACGTGAGGCACCGCTGTCGCAGGTGGTGCGCGAGCGTGCCCTGTCCTGGTTTGGCCAGATGCAGGTCTGGGACACCGAGCACAACAGCGGCGTGCTCATATACCTGTTGCTGGCTGAGCGGCGCATCGAGATTGTGGCCGACCGGGGTATTGCCCGCCATGTCGGCCCTGCGCAGTGGCAGGAGATGGTGGCGCGTTTGTCGCAGCACCTGAAGGCAGCGGATTATGAACAAGGCTTGACCATGGCGCTCGAAGAAGTGTCCGCCCTGCAGATGCAGCACTTTGCGCTGCCCTCCGGGCAAGCCTCCGTCAACGAACTACCCAATCTGGTGGTGTGGGCCTGATCAGTCGATGCCTTTGAGCACACGTCGGTACTGAATCGCTTCAGCAATGTGCGCAGGTTCAATGCGCTCATTGCCGGCCAAGTCTGCAATGGTGCGCGCCACCTTCAGACATCGGTGCGTGCCGCGCCCGCTCCACGCCAGGCGCGCAGCGGCTTTTTGCAGCAGCTCGGCGGCAGAGGCTTGTAGCGGGGTGTGCGCATCAATCGCTTGTCCATGCAGGTCGTGGTTGGTGCAGCCTTGTCGCTGCAAGGCGCGCTCGCGGGCCTGAAGGCAACGCGCGGCCACCGTTGTGCTGGGCTCGCCACTGGCTGCTTGCAGCAATTCCTGTGGGCCCAGACTGGGCACTTCGATGTGCAGATCAATACGGTCCAGCAGCGGGCCGCTGAGCTTGCCTTGGTAGCGCGCAATCTGGTCAGGGGTGCAGCGGCAGCTGCGCTGGGCGTGACCCAGGTAACCGCAGGGGCAAGGGTTCATGGCCGCAATTAACTGGAAACGTGCCGGGAACTCCGCTTGCCGTGCCGCGCGGGCGATGGTGATGTGGCCGTTCTCCAAAGGCTCGCGCAGGGCCTCCAGTGCATTGCGCGGAAACTCGGGCAACTCGTCCATGAACAGCACGCCGTGGTGCGCCAGCGAAATCTCGCCCGGCCGCGGCGGCGAGCCGCCGCCTACCAAAGCCACCGCGCTGGCGCTGTGGTGTGGCGAGCGTGTGGGGCGCTGCGCCCACTGAGCCCAATCGAAGCGACCAGCCAGGCTGGCCAATGCCGCTGACTCCAACGCTTGTTGCGTGCTCATGGGGGGCAGCAAGCTGGCAAAACGCTGTGCGAGCATGGACTTGCCCGAGCCGGGCGGTCCGACCATCAGCAGGGAGTGTCCGCCTGCGGCTGCAATTTCGAGGGCCCGTTTGACGCCGACCTGGCCTTTGACATCGGCCAGGTCGGCGCGCAGCGGCGCAGGAGCCGGGGGCTGAGCCTGCACCTTGGCCCAGCCGTCCGGGTTGGCTTCGGGCGGTGGCGCGTCAGAAGGCGGCAGGAATTGCTGCACCACATCGAGCAGGTGTTTGGCACGGTACACCTCGGTGCCGGGGACCAGCGCGGCTTCCTGCGCGCTGTCCGGGGGCAAGACCAGACGGGTGTGGTGTGCGTGTTGTTGCAAGGCCAGGCTCATGGCCAGCGCGCCGCGCACCGGGCGCAGTTCGCCCGACAGCGACAACTCGCCTGCAAACACCAGACCGTTGAGCTTGCTGGCATCAATTTGTCCGCTGGCGGCCAGGATGCCCAAGGCAATCGGCAGATCAAAGCGACCCGAATCCTTGGGCAGATCGGCCGGAGCCAGGTTGACGGTGATGCGCTGGTTGTGCGGAAAATCCAGCCCGCTGTTGAGGATGGCCGAGCGCACACGCTCGCGGGCCTCCTTGACCTCGACATCGGCCAGGCCCACCAGGGTGAAGCTGGGCAGGCCGTTGGCCATATGCACCTCAACCGTGACGGCGGGCGCCTGCAGCCCCACCAGGGCGTGGCTATGCACCAAAGCAAGACCCATATTTCCTCCCTTGCCCCATCATGGTGCACCGACGAGGTGCGCGGGGGCGATTGTTGTGTGTGTTGTGTCTTTGCACAGGCATTCGAGCACGGATTGGGGTGACAAAGAAGGGGAAAAGCCCGAATACAGGCGCTTTTGTGGGTTGGCACGGTCCGTGCTAGATGGGTGTGACCTATCTTTTAAAGGAGTTAAACCATGAAAGCTATTGCCACCAAATCCCTCGTTCTGGCTGCCTTGATCGCCGCCCCCCTGATGGCCAGCGCCCAGCTGTCGACCAACGTGTCCCTGGTGTCCAACTACAAGTTCCGTGGACAGGATCAGGACTTGAGCAAGACAACTGCGGTGAAGCCAGCTTTGCAAGGTGGTTTTGACTATGCGTTCAGCAACGGCATGTATGTGGGTAACTGGAACTCCAACATGAATTTCAACGGGGCAGGTAGCCTTGAAATGGACGTATATGGCGGCTACAAAGGTGAACTTGGTGACGTGGGTTACGACGTTGGCGTGCTCAAGTACGCATACCCCAGTCAAGCTACGGCCAACACGACCGAGGCCTATTTGGGTCTGAGTTATGGTGCTTTCAGCGCCAAATACTCCAGCACCATTTCGGACAAGTATTTCGGCGCGTCTAAGGCTGGTTACTTGAACGTTTCTTATTCACAAGAAATCAGTAAAGGCCTGACGCTCAAGGCAGCGGTTGGTCACACCAACTTCAAAACCGGTACGGATTACAGCGATTACAGCATTGGCGCCTCCTATGACCTGGGCGACGGTTACAGCGTGACTGGTGCAGTTGTTGGCGCGACCAAGAAGGCAGAGTTGGGAGCCATCAACAACAACCGCTTCATCCTGACCTTCACCAAGGCCATGTAATTCAAGGCACTGCGCCTCAATTTTCAAAAGGAGCCATCATGAAACTGGTGACCGCCATCATCAAACCCTTCAAGCTGGACGAGGTGCGTGAAGCACTGTCGGGCATCGGCGTGCAGGGCATCACCGTGACCGAAGTCAAAGGCTTCGGTCGTCAAAAAGGCCATACCGAGCTGTACCGCGGTGCAGAGTACGTGGTCGATTTCCTGCCCAAGGTCAAGATCGAAGCAGCCGTGTCCAACGAGCTGGTCGATCGCGTGATCGAAGCCATCGAAGCTGGTGCTCGCACCGGCAAGATCGGCGACGGCAAGATCTTCGTCTATGACGTGGAACAAGTGGTCCGCATCCGCACCGGCGAGACCGGTGCCGAGGCCCTGTAATCGCCTCAGAAAGAGAGTTCAACATGAAAAAACTTTTGACTTCTGCCGCCGTAGGCCTGGGCCTGTTGGGCACCGCCGCTGTGGCGTTTGCACAAACTGCCGCCCCCGAAGCCGCGGCCGCCGTGGCCGAAGCTGCGCCTGCCGCTGCTGCTGTGGTGCCCAACAAGGGTGATACCACCTGGATGATGGTGTCCACCCTGTTGGTGTTGATGATGGCCGTGCCCGGCCTGGCCCTGTTCTACGGTGGCCTGGTGCGCAGCAAGAACATGCTGTCGGTGCTCATGCAGGTCATGGTCACCTTCTCGCTGTTGGTGGTGCTGTGGTTCATCTACGGCTACAGCCTGGCCTTTACCGAAGGCAATGCATTCATTGGTGGTTTTGACCGCCTGTTCATGAACGGCGTTTGGGACAACGTGGCCGGCACGTTTGCCAACGGCGCTACGTTCAGCAAAGGTGTCGTGATTCCCGAGATCGTGTTCGCTGCTTTCCAGGCCACGTTCGCAGGTATTACCGGTGCACTGATCGTGGGCTCGTTCGCCGAGCGCGTGAAGTTCTCGGCTGTGCTGCTGTTCATGGTGCTGTGGTTCACCTTCAGCTATGTGCCTGTGGCCCACATGGTCTGGTTCTGGATGGGTCCTGACGCCTACACCGGCAAGGAAGTGGTCGATGCGATGAACGCCAAGGCCGGTTACCTGTGGCAAATGGGTGCTCTGGACTTCGCGGGCGGTACCGTGGTGCACATCAACGCTGCAGTGGCCGGTCTGGTGGGGGCCTACATGATTGGCAAGCGCGTGGGCTACGGCAAAGAGTCCATGGCGCCTCACAGCCTGACACTGACCATGGTGGGTGCTGCCCTGCTGTGGGTGGGCTGGTTCGGTTTCAACGCTGGTTCTGCTCTGGAAGCCAACGGTTTCGCTGCCCTGGCCTTCGTGAACACCATGATCGCAACGGCTGCTGCGGTGCTGTCCTGGTCGGTGGGTGAAGCGCTGATGCGTGGTAAAGCTTCCATGCTGGGTGCCGCTTCCGGCGCTGTTGCTGGTTTGGTGGCTGTGACGCCTGCAGCCGGTAACGTTGGCATCGGTGGTGCACTGGTCATCGGTCTGATTGCTGGTTTCGTCTGCCTCTGGGGTGTCAATGGCCTCAAGAAACTGCTGGGTGCGGATGACTCGCTGGACGTGTTCGGTGTGCACGGCGTGGGCGGTATTTTGGGCGCCCTGCTGACCGGTGTGTTCAACTCGCCCGCCCTGGGTGGTCCCAGCGCTGTGGGTGACTGGGTGACTGCCACCACCATCGCCGCTGCCGACTACTCCATCAGCGCTCAGGTGCTGACGCAGGGCAAGGCCGTGCTGTTGACCATCGTGTGGTCTGCTGTGGTGTCCTTCATCGCCTACAAGATTGTGGACATGACCATCGGTCTGCGCGTCTCTGAAGAAGAAGAGCGCGAAGGTCTGGACATCTCCAGCCACGGCGAATCGGCCTACCACGGTTGACCTTCAAGGCAAAGCCGGCAACCGCTGGCTTGTCTTTCCAGCAGCCCGCAGCACTCAGGCGCGCGGGCTGTTTCTTTTGGGGTACCAAATCGGCATCTTTTGCGCTTGTGGCGGATGGCTCCGGCACAATGACCTCATGAGCACAACCCCTGCCTCCGCCTGGACCCGCATCACCACCGAGCCCGATGGTTTGGGTGAATCGCCCTTCTGGCACCCGATCGAGCAACGCCTGTATTGGGTGGACATTCCCGGCCGGCGCGTGGCCCGTGTCGTGGTGGATGGCCTGCAGGCCAGCGGTCCAGTCGAGCATTGGCAGCTTCAAGAAGAGCCCGGCTGCATCGCCCCCGCGCAAGGTGGTGGCTTGGTGCTGGCGCTGCGCAGCGGCATCTACCGTGCGCCGCAATGGGGTGGTCTGCTGCACAAACTGGCGGATGCTCCGTATGACACCACCAAACAACGTTTCAACGACGGCAAGTGCGACGCCCAAGGCCGCTTCTGGGCGGGTAGCCTGTACGAGCCCAAGGACCAGCAGCTGGGCGTGCTTTACATGCTGAATGCCCAGGGCGTGCAAGCCATGCAAGGTGGCGTGACCACGGCCAACGGTCTGGCCTGGTCGCCCGATGGCCGTACCGCCTTCTGGGCGGACACGGCCGCGCATCAGATACGTGCGTTTGACGCCGACCCGACAACGGGGCAGCTCTCCAACGGACGGGTGTTGCGCCAGGCAGAACCCAAACCCGCAGGCTGGGCCTGGGGCAGCGAGGTGCCCTATGGCGGACGCCCAGACGGCGCGGCGGTCGATGCCGAAGGCTGCTACTGGTCCGCCCAATATGAAGGCGGCCGCCTGCTGCGCATCGCCCCAAGTGGAGAAGTCCTGACCGAGGTCAGGGTTCCCGCGCTGTGCCCCACCATGCCCTGCTTTGGTGGGCCAGACCTCAAGACCCTGTTTGTGACCACCGCCCGCCATGGGCGCAGCGATGCTGAGCTGGCGCAGAACCCCGGCTCGGGCTGCGTATTTGCCATGCGGGTGGATGTGGCGGGCTTGCCGGTGAACGCTTGGGCAGGTTATTGAAACCGGTGTCCCGGTAAATTTCCGGCACAGGCTCAATTCAAAAAATTCAAGCACGCCAGTGACCCGGGGGGTTACTATCCCGGCATGCAAGTGCAACTCAACACTCTTCAAGACGCTGTGCGTCATGCCGCTGCCGAGCGCAAGGTGCTTCGCCTGCGTGGCGGTGGGACCAAAGACTTTCTGGGCCAGAGCCCGCAAGGCGAGGTGCTCGATACCCGAGGCTATGCCGGCATCATCAGCCATGAGCCGACCGAGCTGGTGATCACGGCCCGTGCAGGCACCCCCTTGGCCGAGGTTGAGGCCGCTTTGGCTGCCAAGGGTCAGAGTCTGGCGTTCGAGCCGCCACACTTCGGCCCAGGCGCCACAGTGGGCGGCATGGTGGCTGCGGGTCTGAGTGGCCCGGCGCGTGCCAGCGTGGGGGCCGTACGCGACTTTATTTTGGGTGCGCGCTTCATCAACGGCAAGGGTGAAGACCTGACGTTTGGCGGGCAGGTCATGAAAAACGTGGCGGGTTATGACGTCAGCCGTTTGCTGGCGGGCAGCTGGGGCACGCTGGGCATCATCACCGAGGTCAGCCTCAAGGTCTTGCCAGTGGCGCCCGCAGAAGCGACTTTGATGTGCGCCGGGCTGGCGCAGGCCGAGGCCCTTGAGCTTCTCCATCGCTGGGGCGGACAGCCCTTGCCTTTGAACGCCAGTGCCTGGGTGCACGACACCACGGCGCAGCCTGCGCAGGACATGCTGTTTGTGCGTTTGCGTGGCGCTGTGGCGGCCGTCGAGTCGGCTGTGGGCACCATGACCGCCGATGCTCAGGCTTTGGGCGCGCAAGTGACGCGCATGGACAACGCCCAGGTGGCGGCGGACTGGATGGCCAGCCGTGAACAGACCTTGCCCTTTTTCACGGCACCTTCAGATGACGCTTGTTTGTGGCGCCTGTCGCTGCCGCAAACCGCGCCAGTGATCGATGTGCCTTACGCTCAATACATTGAGTGGCAAGGTGCGCAGCGCTGGTTGTGGGCTCCTGCTTCGGCAGCAACAGCCTTGCGCGAAGCCGCGCAGCGTGAAGGTGGGCATGCGACCTTGTTCCGCCAAAGTGCAGATCGCCAGGCTTCACTCGCGATGGCGCAGGCCGTGCCTGTGTTCAGCCCCATGTCCGAAACCCTGCAGCGCATTCAACGCAATTTGCAGCAACAGTTTGACCCCCATGGCGTGTTCGCCACGGGCCGCATGGGAGCTTGATCGATGCAAACCAATCTGGCCCCCGAATACCAAGGCACACCTGATGGCCAGGAAGCCGAAGCCATTTTGCGCAAGTGCGTGCACTGTGGTTTTTGCACCGCCACTTGCCCCACCTACCAGTTGCTCGGCGACGAGCTGGACGGCCCGCGTGGCCGCATCTACCTGATCAAGCAGGTGATGGAAGGTGCACAACCCACGCGCAAAACGCAAGAGCACCTGGACCGTTGCCTGACCTGCCGCAATTGCGAAAGCACCTGTCCCAGCGGTGTGCAGTATGGCCACCTGATCGACATCGGGCGCAAAGTGGTTGAAGCCAAAGTGCCTCGCCCTTTGCCCGAGCGCGCCGTGCGTTGGGCGCTCAAGGAAGGTCTGCCCTCGCCCTTGTTTGGTCCGGCCATGAAGCTGGGTCAGCTGGTGCGCGAGGTCTTGCCCGAAAAACTCAAAGCCAAAGTGCCTGCGCCGCAAGATGCAGGCGTGTGGCCCACACGCACCCATGCGCGCAAGATGCTGATGCTGGCCGGCTGCGTGCAACCGGCCATGAGCCCCAACATCAACAGCGCCACCGCCCGCGTGCTGGATGCGTGCGGCATTGAAACCGTGATCGCACCCAAGGCTGGTTGCTGCGGTGCGGTCAAGTTCCACCTGAACGACCAGGCTGGCGGTCTGGACGAGATGCGTGCCAATATCGATGCCTGGTGGCCACAGGTCAGCAGTGGTGCGGTGGAGGTGATCGTGATGAACGCGTCGGGTTGTGGCGTTACCGTGAAGGAATATGGCCATGTGCTGCGCCATGACCCGGACTATGCCGCCAAGGCCGAGCGCATCAGTGCGTTGACGCGCGACATCAGCGAACTGCTGCCCATGCTGCTGCCCGAACTCAAGGCGCGTATTCAACCCGAAGCTCTTCGCGCAGCAGGCCTGCAGGCCTACCACCCGCCGTGCACCTTGCAGCATGGGCAGCAGCTCAAAGGCGGTGTGGAGAAACACCTGTGCGAGCTGGGTTTCGAGATCAAGACCGCCTGTAACGAAGCGCACCTGTGCTGCGGCTCAGCGGGTACCTACAGCGTGCTGCAGCCCGAACTGTCGCTGCAGCTGCGCGACCGCAAGCTGGGCCACTTGAAGGCATTGGATCCGCAAGGCATTGTCAGCGCCAACATTGGCTGCATCACGCACCTGCAAGGCGGCACTGGGCTGCAGGTGCGGCACTGGATCGAGTTGCTGGATGCCGCCTTGCGTCCGGCGTCTTGAAAGCCTCAGTGTGACTGCAGCGCTTGCTCGATGGCAGTGCTGAGTTTGGCTGGCGGGGTTTGAGGCGCAAAGCGCTGTAACACCCGCCCGTCACGCCCGACCAGAAACTTGGTGAAGTTCCATTTGATGGCTCGTGTGCCCAGCAGGCCTGGGGCCTGTTGCTTGAGCCATGCGTACAGCGGATGCGTGTTGACGCCGTTGACCTCCACTTTCGCCATCATCTGAAAGCGCACACCGAAGTTGCGCTCGCAAAACTGGGCGATCTGGGCGGCGTCTCCGGGATCCTGATGGGCGAACTGGTTGCAGGGAAATCCCATGATGACCAGGCCTTGGTCTGCATAGCGCTGGTGCAGTTGCTCCAGGCCGGCCAGCTGTGGGGTGAAGCCACAGGCGCTGGCCGTGTTGACGATCAGCAGGACTTTGCCTTTGTAGCTGGACAAGTCGAGCGCTTGACCGTCCAGCGTGGTGGCAGAAAAGTCGAAAACGGTGTTCATGCTTGAGCTCCAGTGGTCTTGCGTGCAGGCCAACCCACGGCCAGCAGCGCGGCCAGCAAGATCAGGCTGCCGCCCGCAGCGGTGCGCAAGCTCCATTCGGAGGCGCCCAGCAGGTAGGACGAGACGCTGGCAAACACCACCTCGGAGAGCATCACCAAAGCCGTGGTGTGTGCGGGCAACCGTGCCGCGCCGAGTTGCAAGGCGAAGTTGCCAAACAGGAAGGCGCTCGACAAAGCCAGCGCCCAAGGCAGCCATGACCCGGCGTATTCAAGAACGTTGGGCATGGGAGCGATGACGCCAGCGCCCAGGGCCAGCAAAGCGGTCAGCGTCGCCATGCTGGCACCGCCGCCGAACATGGCCAGCATGCGGGCGCTGTCAGGCGTGTCGCGCAGTTTCAGAAGCAACACATTGGTGATCGCGAAACTCAGCCCGCCCAGCAGGGCCAGCACATCAGGAAGGGATTGCGGCACGGGCCAGGGCGTCTCAGGTGTCTTGAGCACAATCACCAGTCCACACAGGGCCAAAGCCAGTCGTAGCAAGGCTTTGCCGTGGGGGCGTTCACCCAGCAACCACCACGCCACCAGCACGGACCAGGCGGGCATCAGGTAAAACAGCAGCACCACCCGCACCACATCGCCCACCGTCACGGCCCAGTTGAAGCCCACATTGGTCAAGCCTGAAGCCAGCCATAACGCCCACAAGCCTGGATGACGCCAGACCTGTGCAGGCCACATGCCGCGCCAGACAAACAGCAGTGCCAGCAGGGTAAAAGCGATCAAATAGACGAGTGCGGTGGCCCACAACGGGTGCAAGCCCAGGGCTTGCAGGTTTTTGAAAGGCCACCACGATACCCCCCAGACCAGGGCGTTGATCAGCAGCGCGGCAACAGCCGGTGCCTTGCTATGGATGATCATGGCTCAGGAGAGTGAGCGTTGCTGCTGGCGCTTGCGCCACCAGCGCCACAAGAGCCAGCCCAGGCCAATGGCCAGCAAGCCCAGGATGCCATGCTGGAAGCGGTGCAGCATGCTGAACATCCAGTCCCAGTTCTGGGCACCAAAGTAGCCCAGGTAGACCCAGATGGGCACGCTGATCAGGGCGGCCACGCCGTCCATCAGCAACCAGGTCGCAAAACTCACGCGGTGGCTCATGCCCGCAAAGAAAAACACCGGCGTGCGCAGGCCAGGCAGAAAGCGGGCTACAAACATGACCCAGCGGCCATATTTGTGGAATGCGTCCTGGGCGTTCGCATAGCGCTCAGGTGTGAGAACTTTGCGAAAACCGGGCAGGCGTTGTACGCGTTGGCCATACACGCGGCCCAATATGAACATGGTGCCGTCGCCAATCAGGACGCCTGCCATGCCCACGGCGAACATGGTGTGCACATCGGCGTGCCCGAGTCCGGCAATCACGCCGCCTGTCAGCAAGGTCACATCTTCAGGGACAGGTACGCCAAAGCCGCAGATCAGCAGCATCACGAACACGGCGATGTAGCCGTATTCGGTAAACAGGGGCATCAGGGCGTTGAAGACTTCCATCTGTACACATGCTGCTGTGCAGCAAAAAAGTTTGCACCGTTGAGGTGCCGCGCGCCAGTGTAAAGCATTTGCTGCAATAGACCGGGCAGATCCCGCAAGGCCTTGTCCTTTGGTGGCACACTTGACGCATCGTTTGATCTGTCACAGGTTTTGGTTTCATGCCCCGTCCCATACAAGCCCTTATTGATCCGCAGGCTATTCGCCATAACCTGGCGCGTGTGCGTGCGGCGGCGGGGGATGCCAACGTCTGGGCTGTGGTCAAGGCCAATGCGTACGGCCACGGCATCGAGCGCGTGTTTGACGCCATGCGCAGTGCGGACGGATTTGCCTTGCTGGACCTGAGCGAGGCCGAGCGCGTACGCGCCCTGGGTTGGCGTGGCCCCATCTTGCTGCTTGAAGGCGTGTTCGAAGCGCGAGACCTGGAGTTGTGCTCGCGTCTTGGCCTGTGGCACACGGTGCATTGCGACGAGCAAATCGACATGCTCGCGTCGCACAAGACGCATGCACCCCATCGGGTCTTCCTGAAAATGAATTCGGGCATGAACCGTTTGGGTTTCACGCCGGACCGTTACCGCGCGGCTTGGGCGAGGCTCAATGCCCTGACGCAGGTGGATGAGATTTCCCACATGACCCACTTCAGCGATGCCGATGGCGACAAAGGCATTGCAGAACAAGTGCAACGCTTCGTGCAGGCCTCGCAAGACTTGCCGGGCGAACGCAGTGTGGCCAACAGCGCGGCCGTGCTGCGGCACTGTGAACAAGCGGGTGTACGTGCGGATTGGGTGCGACCGGGCATTGCGGTGTATGGCAGTTCGCCAGACCACCCGCAGCACAGCAGCGCTCAGTGGGACTTGCAACCTGCCATGAGTTTGCGTGCCCGCATCATCGGCGTGCAGCATGTGCAGCCTGGTGATACCGTGGGCTACGGCTCCTCGTTCAAGGCGGATCAGCCCACGCGCGTTGGGGTTGTCGCTTGCGGGTATGCCGATGGTTACCCGCGCATTTGCCCTACAGGCACGCCGGTGCTGGTGGATGGGGTGCGTTCGCGCACGTTGGGGCGTGTCAGCATGGACATGTTGGCCGTCGATTTGTCTGCCTTGCCCGACGCCGGGATGGGGTCCGAGATTACGCTGTGGGGGCGCTCCTCGCAAGGCGCGGTGCTGCTCATAGATGAGGTGGCTGCCCACGCCCAGACCCTGGGCTATGAACTCATGTGTGCGCTGGCGCAGCGTGTCCCTGTGACGGTGCTGGAAAGCGCTAGCGAATAAAGGCGTCATAGCCGGTCTTGGCAACCAGGGCCAGTACCACCACCATGAAGGCCACGCGGACAAAGCCTGCCCCGTGTTTGAGCGCCAGGCGGGTACCGATCAAACTGCCCACCACATTGGCCAGTGCCATGGCCAAAGCCAAATGCCACCATACATGGCCCTTGAGGGCAAACAGCACCAAGGCCGAAAAATTGGTTGCGGTGTTGACCAGCTTGGCCGCAGCCGAGGCATTCAAAAAGTCGTAGCCCAGCAGGCGCACAAAAGCAAACACCAGAAAACTGCCGGTACCCGGGCCAAAGAAGCCATCGTAAAAACCAATCACCAGGCCAATGCCTGCGGCCAGCCGGGCTTCGTGGTCTGCCCTCCAGCGCGGGGCATGCACACGCCCCAGGTCCTTGCGGGCCAAGGTGTACAGCAGCAACAAAGCCAGCAATATCGGCAAGAGCTTGCGTAAAAAACCGGGGTCAATCTGCGTGACGGTCCATGCGCCTGCCAAAGAGCCCAACAGGCCTGCGATGGCGGCGGGCCAAAGCGATGAGGTTCTGAGTTGTACTTTGCGGCTGTACTGGTAACTGGCAAAAGCCGTGCCCCAGATGGACGCGCTTTTATTGCTGCCAAACAAGGTGGCCGGCGCGGCCTGAGGAAAGACGGCAAACAAGGCCGGCAACAGAATCAGGCCGCCACCGCCCACGATGGCGTCCACCAGCCCGGCCATGAGCGAGGCCAACGAAACGATCAGGATATCCATCAGGGCGATTGTGGCGGGTATTGCGTTGCGGACGAAAAAAAGCGCCGCAATTGCGGCGCCATGAATCACATCTGTTTTGATGCAGAGGTTTGGTGTTTGAGTTTTCCGGTTGTCTCCTCGGCCCTCATGATGCAGGCTTGGCCCGTCATCGATAGATTGCACTGTATCGGTTCATGCCTTGCTTGGGTCTCAGGGATTTCCCGAAAATCGGGAAATCCCCATGTTGTATTTGGACAAAAAGAATACTTGTGGGCGCCTATTGCCCACTGGTGATCCAACCTGCAGCCTTTTCCGCCATCATGAGCGTGGGGCTGTTGGTGTTGCCGCTGGTGATGGTGGGCATGGCGCCGGCATCGACCACCCGCAGGCCGCGCACACCGCGCACCCGCAGCTGCGAATCCAGCACCGCCATCGGGTCGTCGGTACGGCCCATGCGGGTGGTGCCCACCGGGTGAAAGATGGTGCTGGCAATGTCCCCGGCCAGGCGGGCAAGCTCTTCGTCGCTTTGGTATTGCACGCCGGGTTTGAATTCTTCGGGCTGGTACTTGGCCATGGCGGGCTGCTGCAGGATGCGTCGCGTCACGCGCAGGCTGTCGGCGGCCACCTGACGGTCTTCGTCGGTGGCCAGGTAGTTGGGCGCGATTGCGGGGGCGTCTTCAAAGCGCGGCGTCTTGATGTGCACCGTGCCCCTGCTGGTGGGGTTGAGGTTGCACACACTGGCGGTGATGGCCGGAAAGCGGTGCAGCGGCTCGCCAAAGGCGTCCAGGCTCAGCGGCTGGACGTGGTACTGGATGTTGGGCCAAGGGCGGGACGGGTCGCTTTTGGTGAAGGCGCCCAACTGGCTGGGCGCCATGCTCATCGGGCCGCTGCGTTTAAGCAGGTATTCCGCGCCGATCATGGCTTTGCCCCAGAGCGAGTTGGCCAGGGTGTTGAGGGTGCGGGCGTTTTTCACCTTGAAGACAGTGCGGATTTGCAGGTGGTCTTGCAAGTTCGCGCCTACCCCGGGCAGGTGGTGCACCGGCGTGACGCCGCGCTCGCGCAGCAGGTCGGTGTCGCCAATGCCCGAAAGTTCGAGGATCTGCACCGAGCCGATGCTGCCGGCGCTGAGCACCACCTCGGCGTGGGCGTGCGCGGTTTGCCGCTGGCCCGTGACCACCGCCTCGACGCCAGTGCAGCGCAGGGTGCCGTTGGCGTCCCGCTCGATCAACAGGCGGCTGACTTGGGCCTGCGTCCATAGCGTGAAATTGGGGCGCTGGGTGCAGACCGGGCGCACAAACGCCTTGGTGGCGTTCCAACGCCAACCGCTTTTCTGGTTGACCTCGAAATAGCTCACGCCCTCGTTGTTGCCCCGGTTGAAGTCGTCGGTGGCTGGAATGCCCGCCTGCTGTGCGGCCTGGGCGAAGGCGTCGAGCACGTCCCAACGCAGGCGTTGTTTTTCGATGCGCCACTCGCCGCCCGCGCGGTGAAATGCGCTGCTGCCTTTGTAATGGTCTTCGTGCTGCAAAAAAGCGGGCAGGCAGTGTTCCCAGCGCCAGTGGTCGTCGCCGGTGATCTCGGCCCACTGGTCGTAGTCGCGCGACTGGCCGCGCATGTAAATCATGCCGTTGATGCTGGAGCACCCGCCCATCACCTTGCCCCGAGGGTAGCGAAGCGTGCGCCCGTTCAGGCCCGCAGCAGGCTCGGTCTGGTAGAGCCAGTCGGTGCGCGGGTTGCCGATGCAATACAGGTAACCCACCGGGATGTGCACCCAGTGGTAATCGTCCTTCTTGCCCGCTTCGATCAGGAGCACACGTTTGCTGGAGTCGGCGCTCAGCCGGTTGGCCAGCAGGCTGCCGGCTGTGCCGCCGCCGACGATGATGTAGTCGAAGGTGTTGTCGCTCATTTGGATGTCGGCATCACAAACTCGGCGCCTTTGGCGATGCTTTCGGGCCTACGTTGCATGATCGATTTTTGCTTGGTGTAGAAGCGCACACCCTCTTCGCCATACGCGTGCATGTCGCCAAACAGCGAGCGCTTCCAGCCACCAAAGCCGTGCCAGGCCATGGGCACCGGAATCGGCACGTTGATGCCCACCATGCCCACCTGGATGCGGCGCGCAAACTCGCGCGCCACATTGCCGTCGCGCGTGAAGCAGCTCACACCGTTGCCGAACTCGTGGTCGTTGATGATCTGCACCGCCTTGGCAAAGTCGGGTACCCGCACGCATGACAGCACCGGGCCAAAGATTTCTTCCTTGTAGATCTTCATGTCGGTCGTGACGTGGTCGAACAGCGTGCCGCCGAGCCAGAAGCCCTCGTCGCAACCCGTACCGGCTTTGGCGCCGTCAAACTGGCGGCCATCCACCAAAAGCTTGGCACCTTCGGCCACACCCGCGTCGATGTAGCCTTTGATGCGGCTGCGCGCCGCATCGGTCACGATGGGGCCCATTTCGGCGGCGAGGTTCTCGCCGTCCAGCACCTTCAGTGCTTTGGTGCGTTCGATCAGCTTGGGCATGATTTTGTCGGCCACGTCGCCCACCAGCACGGCAACAGAAATGGCCATGCAGCGCTCGCCGGCCGAGCCATAGGCGGCGCCGATCAGCGCGTCCACCGCCTGGTCGATGTCGGCATCGGGCATGACCACCATGTGGTTCTTGGCACCGCCCAGCGCCTGCACACGCTTGCCGTGGTGGGCGCCGGTTTCGTAGATGTAGTTGGCGATCGGGGTGGAGCCCACGAAGCTGATGGCTTTCACATCGGGGTGCACCAGCAGCGCGTCCACGGCTTCCTTGTCCCCCTGCACCACATTGAACACGCCGTCAGGCAGTCCGGCTTGCTTGAGCAAATCGGCAATGAAGAGCGAGGGCGAAGGGTCGAGCGGGCTGGGCTTGAGCACGAAGGTGTTGCCCGCGGCAATCGCGACCGGGAACATCCACATGGGCACCATGACCGGAAAGTTGAAGGGTGTGATGCCCGCCACCACACCCAGCGGCTGGCGCAGGGTCCAGTTGTCGATGCCGGTGGACACCTGCTCGGTGTAGTCGCCCTTGAGCAGTTGCGGGATGCCAGTGGCGAACTCGACGATCTCGATGCCGCGTGTGACTTCGCCTTGCGCATCGGTGAACACCTTGCCGTGCTCGGCGGTGATCATGTGCGCCAGTGTGTCTTTGTGCTGGTTAAGCAGCTCCAGAAATTTGAACATGATGCGCGCCCGGCGCAGCGGCGGCGTGTCGGCCCAGGCGGGGAAGGCAGCTTGCGCAGCAGCCACGGCTTTGTCTACTTCGGTACTGTTGGCCAGGTGAACTTGGCCTGTTACGGCGCCTGTTGCGGGGTTGGTGACCTGTTGTTTGCGGCCTGATGCGCCGGCAACTTGTTGGCCGTCGACGTAGTGCCCGATATTTGCAATGCTCATGATTGTTTCCTCTGTGGGAGCGGTCTTGGACCGCGAAAACAGCGTGCGATGGTTCCAGTCTAAAAAACCTGTTCGCAAACGACAAGCCATCCAAATTGAATTGATTGTTCAAAATAGTGAACAATCTGGAGATGGATACACAAAAAATCAGCACGTTCTGGAGCCATCTGTATTGGCTCAGTGTCTTGGATCAACAAGGCAGTTACACCGCAGCAGCGGCCCGGTTGGGCGTGAGCAAGGCGGCGGTGAGCCAGCGTATCGCAGAGTTGGAACGTGCTGCGCGTGTACCCCTGGTTCAACGCACTACGCGCAGCGTGCGCTTGACCGAAGCGGGGCAGCGATTGGTGGACGACACCCGGGCCTCGTTTGAGCAAATTGCCCAAAGCTTTGAACAGGTTCGCGATCTGGCTGAACAGCCCAGCGGTCTGATTCGGGTCACCGCGCCGGTTGCGTTGGCACGCCAGCAACTCATGCCGTTGTTGACGGAGTTTTTACGCCTGCATCCGCAAGTGCGTCTGGAGTTGGACATGGCTGACCGCTTGCGCGCGCTGGCGACGGAGGGTTTTGATCTGGCCATCCGGCACACTGAGCGTGCGCCCGATACCCACGTCGCCTGGGCGCTGTGTGATACGGACTCGGTGCTTGTGGCGACGCGGGCTTATTTGCGTCGTGCGGGCGTTCCCAAAGCGCCCGAAGATTTGCAAGAACACAATTGCCTGCATTACCCGCGTTCGCAAGAAACGCCGGTCTGGAGTTTTTCGCCACTCAAGGCGCCCAGGAAACGAGAGCACATCAATGTGCCTGTGCGGGGCAGTTTGGCCGCCAACAACAGTGAGGCTTTGCGTGAGGCGGCGCTCGCCGGTGCGGGCATTGCTTTGCTGCCGGACTTCTCGGCGCAGGAGGCTTTACTGAAAGGGCAGTTGCTTCAGGTCTTGCCCGATTGGCAAGTCGATGGTGGTTTTGCGCGGCACATCTTTGCCATCCGTCCCTACACGCCGCATGTGCCACGTGCGGTCTCTGCCCTGGTGGCACATTTGCGCAAGGGCTTGGCGCAGGGCTTTGCTGTGCAGTGATGGCGGGTGTTCAACCGGCCAGCGCCGGAAACAGCTTGTGCAGACCGTTGGCCATCACCTCAACGGCGAGCGCGGCCAGGATCAGACCCATCAAACGTGTCATGACGTTGATGCCTGTCTGACCCAGTACCCGTGCAATCGGGGTGGCCAGGGAAAAACACAAAGCGGTTGCGCCCGCCACCACCACGCCGTAGCCCACCAGAGTCAGCAGCTGAAAGGCGTTCTTGGCTTGCTCTGCGTAGATCACCACGGTGGACATGGTGGCGGGGCCTATGAGCAAAGGGATGGTCAGGGGCACCACGGCAATGCTGTCCTTGATGCCTGCGCTTTGAATTTCATCTGCGTTGGCCCGAGCTTCGGCAGGTTGGGCGTTGATCATGGACAACGCCGAGGTCATGAGCAGCAGGCCCCCACCGACCTGAAAGCTGGCCAGAGAGATGCCAAAGAATTCGAGAATTTGCAAGCCCAGCAAGGCGCTCGCGGCAATCACTGTGAAGGCCGTGAAGGACGAGATCAGTACCGTGCGTTGGCGCTGAACCCGGCTGAAACCTTGTGTGTAGTGGATGAAAAAAGGCACGATCGCCAAAGGGTTGACGATGGCCAGCAAAGTGATGAGGGGCTTGAAGTCCATGCGTCCATTGTGCCGTCAGATCAGCGCCCTCCGGAGATGTCGATCAAACTCATGGTGGTGTAGTTGATAGTCACAGCCCCGCCTTGCTGCGCGGCCAGTGTGCAGGTGGCTGCACCGATGCCTCGGCTGCCACCGGTCACCAACAAGACTTTCTCCATGACCTCTCCTGGGCAAGAATGGCGAACAAGCGTTACAAACGCATGGTTCGCATTAAACCTCAGCAAGGAGACAACATGGGTCACACAGTCGACTACTACCTCGCCCCTCAAAGTCCCTGGACCTATTTGGGCCACCAGCGCTTTGCCGACATGGTGCACCGCACAAGTTCGGTGGTGCGCATTCGGCCGATGGATTTGGGCAAGGTGTTTACGGTGTCGGGTGGGTTGCCCTTGGGCCAGCGTGCGCCCCAAAGGCTGGCATACCGGCTCACGGAGTTGGCACGTTTTCGTGATCACTTGGGTCTGCCGATGAATCTGCAGCCCAGGTTTTTTCCGGTGGCAGGCGATCCTTCGGCACGCTTGATTCTGGCTGCCGATATGACGCTGGGCGCTGATGCAGCCATGAAAGTGGCGGGTGCCGTGCTGACAGCGTGTTGGTCCCAGGAGCGCAACATTGCCGATGCGCAAGTGCTGGCCGAGCTGCTGCAAGAGCAGGGCTTGCCTGCCAGTTTGCTGGAGCAAGCTCAGCAGGCCGAGGTGCAGTCACGCTACGAAGCCTGCACGCAAGCGGCCATTGATGCAGGCGTTTTTGGATCGCCCAGTTATGTGATTCGTGACGAGATTTTCTGGGGGCAGGATCGACTGGACTTTGTCGAACGTGCTCTAGCCCAAGTTTGAACGAGGAGCCCGCGATGGGACAGATGATTGAATTGCTCGCTGCTGATGGCGCACGTATTCCAGCGTATGAAGCCCGACCGCAAGGTCAGCCTCGCGGGGCCGTCGTGGTGATCCAGGAAATCTTTGGCGTTAACAGCCACATTCGCAGTGTTGCGGATGGCTATGCTGAACAAGGCTATCTGGCGGTGGCGCCTGTGTGCTTTCATCGCGCCAAGCCAGGCGTGGAGCTGGGCTACAGCGAGGCCGACATGGGTGAAGGTTTTGGCTACAAGACAGCAGTCGAGGCCTTGCCCGCACCGGGTGTGCTCCAAGACATCCAGGCCGCGATTGACCATGCTGCAAATGCTTCGGGCGGCAAGGTGGGCATCGTGGGGTATTGCTGGGGTGGTTTGCTGACTTGGCGATCTGCCTGCCTGCTCAAAGGCTTGAGTGCAGCCGTGCCGTATTACGGAGGTGGCATGACCACCGAGGCCGAGGTGGCACGCAAGCCGTCAGTGCCTGTCCTGGCGCACTTTGCCGAAATTGACAAGTGGATACCGATGGACGGCGTCGTTGACTTTCAGACGTTGCATCCCGAGGTTCGGGTGTACACCTACGAGGCGCACCACGGCTTCAATTGTGACCAGCGCGCCGCATGGCACGCACCTTCGGCCAAACTTGCTCGCGAGCGCACGCTGGCGTTCTTCGCTGAACACCTCGGGTGATTTCCTGGCAGGTTATTCGCCTGTCTTGGCCAGGTAACGCTTGCGCCAGAACACCAGGACCAGGCTGAGGGCAATCAGTCCCATGCTGGCCAGGGTCCACCAGAAGGCGCTGGCCTGATGGAGCCAGGGAATGAATTCGAAATTCATGCCAAAAATGGCTGCGATCAAATTCAGCGGCAGGAAGATGGCCGTCAGCGACGTGAGTGTGCGCATGATGTCGTTGGTGCGGTTGCTTTGCACATTGAAGTGCATTTGCACGGCGCTTTCGGTGTTGTGCTCCAGGCGGCGCACATGCTGGGCCACACGATCGATGTGTTCGAGCACGTCACGGTTGCGGATTTTGAGCATCTCAAGATCGCGCGTCGCGCCAACCTCGGCGCCAGGCTGTTCGCTGTTGAGCGACTCGCCCCAGTTGAGTAAGGCGGTGCGCTGATCGTCACACAAGGACTCGAGCTGGTGCAGCGCGGCGCGAGCTTGCAACAGAGCCTCCCAGCGTACAAAGCGGGCACGGGGGTTGAGCAGCTGGGTTTGCCAGTGGTCAAGTTGTCGGCTCAGGATGCGACGTAAATCCAGGTAGCCATCCACCATGTGGCTGATGATGCGCAGCATCATGTCGGCAGGGCTTGTGGGTACGCCGCGTGCCCCTGTGGAGCGGGCATCGGGTTCTGCCAGACGTTGCTCGGCGGTGGTGAGCAGACGCTGTGCATAGGCATCACGCACGGCGCAGTCGTCAGGGTGGACGCTGATCAGGATGCGGTCAAAAACCGCAAAGCCCACGGGGCTGGTGTGCAGCCGTTGAAGTGCAGGGGGACCCTGACGTTTGTTGATGGGTGGCTCGGTGGCAGCGGGCTCAGGTGTGGCCAGGCGACGAAAGACCATCAGGTCATAGTGCGCGCTGTAGTCAAAGTGCGAGGGCAGTTGAGCATTGAGCAAGTCGGAGACATGCAAATCCACGAGGGAGCGACCGCACCAGCGTTCCAGTGCGGCCTGGATTGGATCGAGGTGGGCCTCAAAGGCAGAGCGGGAACACGCCACCCACAAAAAACCTTGTGTGGGCAGTTGCAGTGGCAAGTCTGTTTCAGGTGTGACCCGCGCGCCTGCAATGCTGAAGATCCGCATGCCGTGCTGGCTCATTTTTCAGGGCAGCTGATTGACGATACGTGCCACATCGCGCGCAAAGTAGGTCAGCACCCCATCGGCCCCGGCGCGCTTGAAGGCCAGCAAGCTCTCCAGCATGACGGCGTCGTGGTCGAGCCAGCCGTTTTGTGCGGCGGCCTTGAGCATGGCGTATTCGCCCGAGACCTGGTAGGCGAAGGTGGGCACGCGCAACTCGTCCTTCACGCGGCGCACCACGTCCAGATACGGCATCCCTGGCTTGACCATCACCATGTCGGCGCCCTCGGCAATGTCCAGCGCCACTTCCTTGAGCGCTTCGTCGGTGTTGCCCGGGTCCATCTGGTAGACCTTCTTGTTGCTCTTGCCCAGATTGGCGGCCGAGCCCACGGCGTCGCGGAAGGGACCATAGAAGGCGCTGGCGTATTTGGCGCTGTAGGCCATGATGCGGGTGTGGATGTGACCACGTGCCTCGAGCGCCTGGCGGATCGCGCCAATGCGTCCGTCCATCATGTCGCTGGGCGCGACGATGTCCACGCCCGCTTCGGCCTGGGTGAGCGCCTGCTGCACCAGCACGGCGCTGGTTTCGTCATTCAGGATATAGCCGGTTTCGTCGAGCAGGCCGTCCTGGCCGTGGCTGGTGAAGGGGTCGAGCGCCACATCGGTCATCACGCCCAGTTCGGGAAAGCGTTTTTTGAGTTCGCGCACCACGCGGGGCACCAGACCGTCGGGGTTCATGGCCTCCTTGCCGGTCGGATCCTTGAGCGAGGCGTCGATCACCGGGAACAGGGCCATGACGGGGATGCCCAGCTTCACGCAGTCTTCGGCCACTGGTAGCAGCAGGTCCAGCGACAGACGCTCCACGCCTGGCATGGAGCCGACCTGCTGGCGCTGGTTCTGGCCATCGAGCACAAACACCGGGTAGATCAGGTCGTGCGCGGTCACGCGGTGTTCGCGCACCAGGTTGCGGGTGAATTCGTCGCGGCGCAGGCGGCGCGGACGGCCAAGGGGATAGGGGGCAAAAGGGGTCATGTCGAAAATTGTGCCTCAACTGTTTGCCCTGAGAAGACAGCAGCTGTCACAAATGGGGGGTGGTGCAGTGAAAAATTTGTTGTTTTTCAGGCTAATCACGTTTTTGTCATTCTGCTTGTCTTGTTGTGGTTTCTGTTATTTGTTAAATTCGCCGCTGAACAGCTTGCTGTTCCCCGCTTTTCCTCCCTGAGCGGGCGCTTTGATGTGTAAAAACACAAGGCTTCTCACCCTCGGCAATTGCCGGGGGTTTTTTTTGCCTGCCCCTCTGTGGGGGCTACACTGTTGCCATGCTCTGGATCAAAGCCCTTCATGTTCTGTTCATTGCCAGCTGGTTTGCGGGCTTGTTCTACCTGCCCCGCATTTATGTGAATCTGGCCATGGTGCCGGCTGAATCGGTGGCCGAACGCGCACGCTTGTTGCTCATGGCGCGCAAGCTTTACCGGTTCATGACGATTTTGGCGATTCCTGCTTTGGTGCTGGGTTTGGTGCTGTGGTTGCACTACGGTATCGGCAAAGGCCCTGGACAGGGGTGGATGCACGCCAAACTTCTGGTGGTCGTGGGCTTGCTGGGCTACCACCATGCCTGTGGCCGCATTCTGCGCAAGTTCGAAGCGGGCAGCATGCGTCGCAGCCACATCTGGTTTCGCTGGTTCAATGAGGCACCTGTGCTCATGATGCTGGCAGCCGTCATTTTGGTGGTCGTCAAACCTTTCTGAGGCACCGGTGGCTTCCACAGCAGCTCGCCCCCTGTCGTGGATTTATGCCGTATTGATTGTCTACGCCAGCCTGTATCCGTTCGAGGGTTGGCGCGATCAAGGCATTGCCCCTTGGGCCTATTTGACGACCCCTTTGCCAAAGTACTGGACACAGTTTGATGTGGTCTCCAACGTGCTGGGCTACGCGCCTTTAGGCTTCTTGGTTGCTTTGGCCCGTTTGCGTTTGCGCCTGCGTTTGTCGGCCGTCGCAGTGGCCGTTGTGTTGGCGGGTTTGCTGTCTTTGGGGCTGGAAACCCTTCAAAGTTTTTTGCCCATGCGGGTACCTTCCAATCTGGATGCGTTGCTCAATGTGCTGGGTGCATTGCTTGGCGCAGTGTTGGCGCGTGTGCTTTTGGCCATGGGTTGGCTCGAGCGGTGGAGCCGCTTTCGATCGCAATGGTTCGTGCCCCACAGCAGCGGCGCCTTGGCCTTGATGGCCACCTGGCCCCTGGCTTTGTTGTTTCCGGCGCCAGTGCCTTTCGGGCTGGGACAAGTGCTGGAGCGACTGGAAGATGCTTTGGCCCAGTGGCTGCTGGACACGCCGTGGCTGGAATGGTTGCCGCTGCGTGAGGTTGAGCTTCAGCCCTTGTTGCAGATCAACGAAGTTTTGTGCATTGGTCTGGGAGTCCTGTTGCCTGTCATGTTGGGGTACGGTGTGGTGCGTCAGATGTGGCAGCGTGTGTGGTGCCTGGCTTTGGGGCTGGTTGTGGGGGCGTGCGCTTCTGCGCTCAGTTCGGTGTTGACCTATGGACCAGAGCATGCCTGGGAGTGGGTGACGCCCGAGGTTCACATGGGCTTGGGACTCGCGCTTGTGCTGGGTCTGCTGCTGCTGCGAGTGCCCGCCCGTATGGCGCTTGTGCTGGCCTTGACGTTTGTGGTCTGGCAGCTTGGAATGCTCAACAATGCCTCTGCCGATGTGTATTTTTCGCAGACTGTTCAGACTTGGGAGCAAGGACGATTTATTCGCTTCCATGGCTTGATCCAGTGGTTGGGGTGGCTGTGGCCTTATGCCTTGTTACTGTATTTGTTGTGGTCGGTGGGTCGTTCGCCGCATCTTGACCATGCCTCTTCAGGGGCTTGAAGGCGCGAGCCGTATCCAGGTCCTAAAATTCGACCATGAGCGAACCGCAAAACCCCAGCTACTTCAAAAGACATATTTTTTTCTGCCTGAACCAGCGTGCTCAAGGCGAGGCCTGCTGTGCCCAGCACCAGGCCCAGGAGGCCTTCGACCACTGCAAGCAAAAGGTGCGTGATCTGGGGCTGGCCGGCCCCGGGCAGGTTCGTGTGAACAAGGCGGGATGCCTTGACCGTTGCGCGGGTGGGCCTGTGGCGGTGGTTTACCCGGAGGCTGTCTGGTACACCTTTGTCGACACAGCCGATCTCGACGAGATTGTGGAGCGCCACTTGCAGCATGGCGAGGTCGTTGAGCGTTTGCGTTTGCCTGAAAGCGTGGGCCGTTGATGAACGTGCACACCCAAGCCTTGCAGTTGCAGGGACAGGCGGGTCTTGTGGAGGCATTGCTCGACGAACCTCAGGGCGCGGTCGTGGGGACGGCCGTGATCGCGCACCCCCATCCCTTGTTTGGAGGCACCATGAACAACAAGGTGGTTCAAACTCTCGCGCGTGCTTTTGTGCAGTGTGGCTGGCGTGCGGTTCGTTTCAATTTCCGGGGCGTGGGTGCCTCGCAAGGCGAGCATGACGCTGGTCGGGGTGAAGCGCAGGACATGTTGCAAGTGGTGCAGCAAGTGGCACCACATGGGCCGCTGGCATTGGCCGGGTTCTCGTTTGGTGCTTTTGTGACCACGCATGTGGTCGCGGGGCTGGCTGAGCGGCAAGTTGCCAAGTTGGTGTTGGTGGGTACGGCTGCATCACGCTTTGAGGTGGCACCTGTGCCGGAGCCTGTGCATGAGCACACACTGGTGTTGCATGGTGAACAAGACGATACGGTCCCCCTGGACAGTGTCATGAATTGGGCGCGCCCACAACATTTGCCGGTCACGGTGATTCCTGGCGTGGAACATTTCTTCCATGGCCAGTTGCCTTTGCTCAAAAGCTTGGTGGTACGCCACCTTCGTGCCTGAGGTTTTCGGGCTGTGATGCGGGCGTCCTGGCAGTGAAGACAAAAATGCTGATGAAAAATACACGCAAATTCTGGTGTGCGCTGGGTGCGCTGTTGACGGCAATCGCAGTGCACGCCCAAATGCCCAGACCTCCCGAGATTGCGGCCAAGGCCTACCTGCTGCTGGATGTCACGGCCAACCAAGTGCTGGCCGCCAAAGATCCGGACATGTTGGTGGAGCCCGCGTCATTGACCAAGCTGATGACGGCGTATCTGGTGTTTGACGCCTTGCGAGCCAGAAAAATCGATCTCAAGCAAACCTTGCCCGTGTCCACCAAGGCCTGGAAAATGCCGGGCGCTCGTATGTTCATTGACCCCAAGATGCAGGTGCCGGTGGAGGACCTGATCAAGGGTATGGTTGTGCAGTCGGGCAACGATGCGACCATGGCCCTGGCTGAGGGCGTGGGCGGTAGCGCCGAATACTTTGTCGAGATGATGAATGCCCAGGCCAAGGCCTTGGGGATGAAAAACACCAGTTACAAAAACCCCGAAGGCCTGGCCGAGGCAGGCCACGTGACCACGGCGCGTGACTTGAGCACCCTGGCCACACGTCTCATGCGGGACTTTCCTGATGAGGTGGCGTACTACGCTATCAAGAAATACCGTTACCCTGGTACGCCCGAGGCCAACGGCAACAACCGTAATTTGCTCTTGTTTCGCGATCCGACAGTCGATGGCCTGAAGACGGGCCACACCGATGCAGCTGGTTACTGCCTGGTGGCCACGGCCAAACGTGATTTTCCCAATGTGGGTTCGCGCCGCCTGCTGGCCGTCGTGCTGGGGGCTGACAGTGAGAACGCTCGTGCCAATGAGGCTCAAAAGTTGTTGAACTGGGGATACACCGCTTTTGATGCGGTCAAACTGTTTGAGGCAGCCCAGCCTGTGGCTGCACCAAAGATCTGGAAGGGCAAGGACGACACCGTGGCCCTGGGCTCGCCTTTGCCGTTGGTGGTGGCGGTGCCTGCTGGCAGTGCTGCGCAGATCAAGACCCAGGTCGTGCGTCCAGACCCGTTGGTTGCACCGGTCGCAAAAGGCCAGTCCTTGGGTACGCTCAGAGTCATGCGTGGTGACGAGGCCTTGCTCAATGTGCCGCTGGTGGCATTGAAAGGCGTTGAGCAAGCCGGTGTTCTGGGTCAAGCCTGGGACGCAATACGCCTCTGGGTAAAGTAAAAAGAATACTTTTATCTGTTGTTTTGTCCTTCGCGAAGCATCCACTTGTGGCCGGTACGCGGGCACGCTATACTGGCGGGCTTTTCCGCATTTGGAGCGGAGAAGTATTTGTGTTCAATCCAAACGTTTAGGGACGTTTATCAATGCCAACCATCAATCAACTGGTGCGTCAGGGGCGAGAAGTTGAGACTATCAAGTCCAAAAGCCCTGCGATGCAAAACTGCCCACAGCGCCGTGGCGTGTGCACCCGTGTGTACACCACGACGCCCAAGAAGCCTAACTCCGCTCTGCGTAAGGTCGCCAAGGTTCGCCTGACCAACGGCTTCGAAGTCATTTCCTACATCGGTGGTGAAGGCCACAACCTGCAGGAACACAGCGTCGTGCTGGTTCGCGGCGGTCGTGTCAAGGACTTGCCGGGTGTGCGTTATCACATCGTTCGCGGTTCTCTGGACCTGCAAGGTGTGAAAGACCGTAAGCAAGCTCGCTCCAAGTACGGCGCGAAAAAGCCCAAGGCCAAATAAGCAGCTGTTTTTAAAGGTGCTGTACTGGGTTCATGACGAGCCAGTTCAGCGTAGTGACCCGGTTGTCGGGTCGAGTAAGTGCAAATTCAAAATGGATTTGCGGGGTGTCTGGATAACAAGGACGTCCAGCCATCAACTGAAGCAAAGAGGTGAAAAATGCCACGTCGTCGCGAAGTCCCTAAACGTGAAATCCTGCCGGATCCCAAGTTCGGCAATGTCGAGCTCTCCAAGTTCATGAACGTGATCATGGAAGGCGGCAAAAAAGCGGTTGCCGAGCGCATCATTTACGGTGCTCTGGAAACCATGGAACAGAAAACCGGCAAAGATCCGCTGGAGCTGTTCACCATCGCCATCAACAACGTCAAGCCCATGGTGGAAGTGAAATCCCGCCGCGTGGGTGGTGCCAACTACCAGGTGCCTGTTGAAGTGCGTCCGGTCCGTCGCCTGGCCCTGTCCATGCGCTGGATCAAGGAAGCTGCCCGCAAGCGTGGCGAAAAGTCCATGGCCCTGCGCCTGGCCAACGAACTGCTGGAAGCCAACGAAGGCCGCGGCGGTGCCATGAAAAAGCGTGACGAAGTGCACCGCATGGCCGAAGCCAACAAGGCGTTCTCGCACTTCCGCTTCTAAGCCGAGGGGCTACTGCGCGGCTGTGATCCGTCGTTGCGGGGCCCGTCCGGAAATCCTCACGACCCTCAAGGTCGTTCCGGTTTCCGGCCACCCGCGCCTAGGCTGACAGCCGCTCGCTACGCCCTGCAGACCCCTGTAGGGCGTAAGCGTTTCTAGTATTTTTGCAATCTGAATTCCCAAGAGGACCATCATGGCTCGCACCACCCCCATCGAGCGTTACCGCAACATTGGTATCTCGGCTCACATTGACGCCGGCAAGACCACCACCACCGAACGTATCCTGTTCTATACCGGCGTGAACCACAAGATTGGTGAAGTGCACGACGGCGCTGCCACCATGGACTGGATGGAGCAGGAACAAGAGCGTGGTATCACGATCACGTCCGCTGCCACCACCTGTTTCTGGAAAGGCATGGACAACTCCTTCCCCGAGCACCGCTTCAACATCATCGACACCCCCGGCCACGTGGACTTCACCATTGAGGTGGAGCGTTCCATGCGCGTGCTGGACGGCGCTTGCATGGTGTACTGCGCTGTGGGCGGCGTGCAGCCTCAGTCCGAAACTGTGTGGCGTCAGGCCAACAAGTACCGCGTGCCCCGTCTGGCCTTCGTGAACAAGATGGACCGTACCGGCGCCAACTTCTTCAAAGTCGTCGAGCAGATGAAGTTGCGCCTGAAGGCCAACCCTGTGCCCATCGTGATCCCGATTGGTGCCGAAGAAGGCTTCAAGGGCGTGGTCGACCTGCGCAAGATGAAGGCCATCATCTGGGACGAAGCTTCCCAGGGCATGAAGTTCACCTTCGAAGACATCCCCGCTGAGCTGCTGGAAACCGCCAAGGAGTGGCGCGAGAAGATGGTGGAAGCCGCTGCTGAAGCCAACGAAGACCTGATGAACAAGTACCTCGAAGAAGGCGACTTGTCCGAAGAGGAAATCACCGCTGGTCTGCGCGCACGTACCCTGGCTGTTGAAATTCAGCCGATGCTGTGCGGTACCGCCTTCAAGAACAAGGGTGTGCAGCGTATGCTGGACGCCGTGGTCGAACTGCTGCCTTCGCCTTTGGACGTTCCTCCGGTTCCCGGCTTCGACGAAGACGAGAAGGAAACGACCCGCAAGGCCGACGACAACGAGAAGTTCTCTGCGCTGGCATTCAAGCTGATGACTGACCCCTTCGTCGGTCAGCTGACTTTCGTGCGCGTTTACTCTGGCGTTCTGAAAAAGGGCGATACCGTTTACAACGCGGTGCGCGGCAAGAAAGAGCGTATCGGCCGTATCGTGCAGATGCACGCCAACAACCGTGAAGAAGTCGAAGAAATTCGCGCTGGCGACATCGCTGCTTGCGTGGGTCTGAAGGACGTGACCACAGGTGAGACTCTGTGCGATCCCGCAGCTGTTGTGACCCTCGAGCGCATGGTCTTCCCTGAGCCCGTGATCCGTCAGGCCGTGGAACCCAAAACCAAGGCCGACCAGGAAAAGATGGGCATTGCCCTGTCTCGTCTGGCCGCTGAAGATCCTTCCTTCCGCGTCAACACCGACGAAGAATCCGGCCAGACCATCATCGGTGGTATGGGCGAATTGCACCTCGAAATCATCGTGGACCGCATGAAGCGTGAATTCGGCGTGGAAGCCAACGTGGGCAAGCCTCAAGTGGCTTACCGCGAAACCGTTCGCAAGACGGTGGCCGACGTCGACGGCAAGTTCGTGCGTCAGTCCGGTGGTAAGGGCCAGTACGGTCACGTGGTGTTCCGTCTGGAGCCCAACGAAGCCGGCAAGGGCTTCGAGTTCCTGGACGAGATCAAGGGCGGTGTGGTGCCTCGCGAATACATCCCTGCCGTGCAAAAAGGCGTGGAAGAAGCGCTCAACAGCGGCGTGCTGGCTGGCTACCCCGTGGTGGACGTCAAGGTTGCGCTGACCTTCGGTTCTTACCACGATGTGGACTCCTCTGAACAAGCGTTCAAGATGGCCGCCATCTTCGGCTTCAAGGAAGCTGCCAAGAAGGCCAACCCCGTCATCCTCGAGCCCATGATGGCCGTGGAAGTTGAGACGCCTGAAGACTACGCCGGTAACGTGATGGGTGACTTGTCTTCCCGTCGCGGTATGGTGCAGGGCATGGACGACATGGTTGGCGGTGGCAAGGCCATCAAGGCCGAAGTGCCGCTGTCCGAAATGTTCGGTTACTCCACCACGCTGCGTTCCATGTCGCAAGGTCGCGCGACCTACACCATGGAATTCAAGCACTACGCTGAAGCGCCGAAGAACGTGGCTGACGCCATCGTCGCTTCACGCGCTAAATAAGAACCTGTCTGCGATCCGGTGCCGCTCGGTGCCCGTGCCGAGCGATCAAGCAACCGGATGCAGACGTAAAACCAACACACGGGCATTGCTCTTTTAAAGGAAGAT